>Ga0209367_1009851_pt1 | contig 12894 bp, 7 predicted proteins | sample WorMetLIZISLAND2_FD_187412 | JGI IMG/M metagenome (GOLD analysis project Ga0209367, IMG submission 187412) | Marine gutless worms symbiont microbial communities from Max Planck institute for Marine Microbiology, Germany - Olavius geniculatus... ... | reverse complement strand
CCCTATCGGGGACGGACCGGTCTTGTAGGAGCCCCGGGTTTTTCCTGGGATAGACCACGGAAATCTTCTGATAGTTTTCAGGCCCATCTAGCAGCAACACGATAGCGCTTTCTGCCTTAGCATGGATGGCATAACTATAGTTTAAGGCAGCGCCCGTCTACAACTGTGTCTACCGCGGATAGCTTAGCCATTTCGTCGATTTCAGTTCCTACCACCACTTCAGATTCACTGCCTACACATTAAAGAGGGTAGAACATAAGAACAAGATAGCTCTTCTCCATCACCCCCTCGGCTTTGTTTTAGTCGCCTTCTACACGACAGCCATGCAGACAAGAGCAACGGCGACCGAGGGTGATTCGTCACATACTATTACGCGCAGGTTTATCTTACCAGTTACCATGCACCAGGTTACCTTAATTTACCTACCGTAGGCGGCCAACATTGATGGGCCGCTTTTCCCTTTTCCGGCAGCCTGCCATTGAATTGATTAATTGATTTATTTGTTATTCTGTTTTTATTGGGCAATCTCTCTCTGTCTTTCTCCATTCCTCTATCAAACGCCTCATTCAGCGTACTTTGAGACCCCGTAGGGACCTATAAGACGTTATGGGATCACCGGGAATTTTCGGGAATTTTGTGTAGTAGCGGGGGGAATTTTTAGCTTTCCGAACGGGAATTCCCGGTGGCCCTGGCGTGTAGCAAGTTCGTTGTATTGCAACAAAGGCAGAGCAAATTGAAAGTAAATATTTTTTCCGATCAAATTAAATTAAATTGAACAAGGAGCCGAGTGGATTTGTCTCATCAATTCCGTTTTCTGCCAAATTACTTTAATTTTTGTTTTTGTATTGTTTGTTCGGTGCTACCAGTGCGTTTCTCGCAGTAGGCGGGTAACGTAACGTAACGTAACGACGCTCCTGTGTTTACTGGCATTTGCATCCATTCCGGGCGGCACGTTTGGGGGCCCTGGCTCCGCGGTGCCTTGCGACCGAGGGCAGATTGCTAGAGGCGACCCGCGGGGCAGTGTCGATGCCCATGCAGCGGCGGCAAGTAATCAGGCAATTTAAAATCACGCGCGTTTACTAACTGCGCTCGCCCGCTGTTGCTGCTACTCATCATACCTCACGCCTGCTGCTGCTGCTGCTTCGGTCGTCACAATGCAACAACCGCATCCGCCGCCGCCGCCGCCGTATATTTTTATTACTGCGTAATTTCTGATAATATATGTATTAATCGCTGCTGCGTGTATGACCGCGCAAGTCCAGCGACACATTATACAAGAGTGGTTTGGTCGTCGATCGGACCTCAGAATAAGCGATCGCTGGTTGACTCCCTGTCGGATCGCTGTCAAGTAAGAACTATAGGGCCTATAGGCAAGTTGTTCGCATCCATGTGCCTCTGTCGCCAAGCAATTTGGTAAGGGGCGGTGACGCTCTGCGGCTGGGAAGGCAAAATTCAATCTTACCTCGCACTTACTTAGTCTCATCAGGCTGAATTGCCTATAGCCCAACCAGGGATATGAGCACCCACCTGTCCGTGCTGTTCTGTGAGGACGCGGCGCTCTTTATCTTTTTAGCTTTAAATAGTTACTTTTCATATTTACCAATCTAGCGCTTTAGTTTACCATAGGCTATTTGTCCTACTGGCTTATCCATTCTATGATAAGATGCGTAACGAGCGACCAAAAGTGAAATATCCGCACACTGCATTCAGAAGACTGTAAACCGTGTTTATTCATCCGTGTCAGTGATAAGCTAAATCTTCGAGATTTGCAAGACTTGTCGGAACTATGGGAAGAGCATGAAGAAAATGAATCTGACCTCTACATGACTCCGCCCATGCAGTCATTTCCCGCGAAAACTATCACACTCAATGCGTAGATTTTTCACCCAACGTCTCCTCTAGGAGTTGCGAGTTGCAGCAACTGGTCGCGTGGGGGCGTCTCGTTTGACACATTTCCGTCTGTCTGTCCGTCTGTCCCGGAGTAATCAATTCATTACGTCGTGTCGTGTCATCGACTGTGATAGCCTAGGCCTGCTCTGCAGTGCAGTCAGTCGCTCTGCTATGCTGGGCGTCTGTGTAATCGCGTCGTACGCACAGTCTGTTACACCGAGAAGTTCGACAAGTCGTTAACGGTTCATGCCCAAACTCCACCGCGCGGTACTTCAATTTGCTGTGAGTTTGTCTGACAACCGGTGAATAAGTAAGTAAGTAAATTTACGTACCGCATAACGTAAAAAAACCTCCAGTGCATTGTGGCCAGACCGTGCAATATATGCTGTATAGGGCCTACAGCAAATCCACAACCGATACAAAGTATACAGCAAGTCTAGAACAAGTTGTATAATTAGCAGCGAGTCGTATAGCAAGTTGCACGACCAAGTTGCACAACTTGTTGCGTCCACAGCAAATGCATAAGCGAGATTCCACGTATTTTGATTTGTTGTAGATTTTTTATACAACATGCTCCGCATAGAAATCGAAAAAATGTGACAAATCCATTAACGTTAACATTAACTGACATGTCGAGTTTCTTGTAAGACTTAGGGGGACTATAACGTCAATAAGTCAGTGCATAGGCTTACAGTGACATTCCTGACATGCTGGTGTGACGCTGATAATGATGTGATCATTACAATTTGAGTAAGGGCTATATGCTTCTGTCGTTTAAGAAATTTAAATATTTAAATGCTGTTAAACTTGAAATAACTGACCCTTATTCATTATTGAAACACCATTTCTGATTGTGAACATTGTTGATTATTATTGGCAATAGTATTTAAATAGTAAGTTTAACTATTGATCCTAACATTGTGGGCAACAGGACTTAAGATTCGAAATAGTGGAACGAGAGCTTTACACAGAACTCGACGGCTCGTAAACGGTTAACAGGTCGTCGCCGGCTCCGCTGATGAAGTGTTTGTGTCCAATGAAGCGTGCACGTCCGTGTCTGTATGTCTGTCTGTGTGTATGTGTGTCTCTCTCTCTGTGTGTCTGTGAGACAGGTGCTTGAGGTCAAGGTCACGAATGTGACAACTGTTGCACGACACACTCGCTGCACTAAAGACCATACCCTCCCATATTCCCCACCCTAGAGAACAGTTCAACACTTGACAGTTCATCACAGATCAATTATTATTGTGCTAATAATAATTCGGTGAGAATTGTGGATCGATAATGAAGATAGGCCTATTGCTACTGCAACAGCAGTTAATTTTTAAAAATAAATTTTATAAACAATAATTTTTAAACATTATCTGACACTGACAGTTTACTGATGTGGTTCTAGAATTAAGTACAAGTAATGCTTATTATTTACGCTGCGCTAAATATGCTGCTGCTGCTGCTAATGATGATGATGATGAGGTAACAGCAATGAGGCAGCAACAAGTCCAGCAGTTCGTACGACAAGCTTCAACTCAAATAAAACTTTTCTTTCGATGCATGTACTTGCTATCATATTTTGGTGAGATAAAGACGTGTGTTATTCTTCGTAATAAAAAAACCAAGAAAAGATGACATATCAGCCTGCATATAACTCATAGAAATCGCCGCGGAGGAAAGGAGGCTATAATACAGCATGAATAGGCAGTATTAGCTATAGCGTGTCTGAGACACGGCGTAGCCTACTGGGCCTCTCTGTGTCGACTGGCCAACACCGGCGACCGTCATCCGTTAATGACAATTTATCGCCTGAATACAATGCGGCGACATCGATCGGTCATAGGAGCTAGCTAGCCTACAGACTGACTGACCGACCACATCTGCTCGCTTACATCAGGCCACAAAGCCGCCGTGCAGCTTAAGTCGTCGTGTCAGCATTGCGTGGCCTCGTCCGTGTCTTTGCCGGGCACGTATACAGAACTCTTTCGCGACGAAATTCCCTTATGCGACAAACCCCTTTATCCAACCCCCCTCTTTTTACATTATATACCACACAGTGAGTGATGTCAAGTTTTGCTAAGACTGTAGTCGAAGTTTTAGTTTTTTAGACTAGTCTGACGTCTTTGGCTTGGAATTTCCAAACTTTGGTCTAAACCTTTGGTCTTAAATTAAAGTCTTTACAAAACTTGGCATGACCCGCTGTATTTACGTGCCTCGCTATGCGTTTTAGTCAAGCGTTTATACATAATGCAGAAACTCAACCCACACCATTGTCGTTTAGTCATTATCATTAGAAACAAATTGACAATAAATTACGTACCACAAACTAATTACACGAAGCTAATTAACGTACTCGTATACGTGGACTCCTATATGCAGTGCAGAAGATTGACGAAATATTGGGCTGATATACACAGGTTTTTCTAGGGAATTAATTTTGGCGCACCCTGTAGTTGGGAGAGGCTATCGTCGCAGGGGAGTTTCGTGTCTTGGGGGTTTCAGCGGACAGTCGTCTTTGCCGAGTACTGCTGCTGCAGCTGGACGTTTCGCCCTCTAAAGACAAGCTCGCGGCGGGTGGCTACAGAGACAGACGGACATACGGACGGACGGACGGACAGAAGACATAATACGGCGCTGCGGTGGCATTAATCACGTTCTCGCTGATTGTGACCGATATCTCTACTGGGTTTTGTCGACCAGCCGGCTACATCGCTCAATCATCCTCGACGAAAAAGCAACTCAGTCCGCGGACGTTACGCGTGCGCACGCCACGCAGGCGACGCGAATGACGTTCATGTGTGTCGTGTCGTGCGATGTGAGTATAGAACGATTGATGAAAATGAATGTGCGCCACCATTATATACGATACGCATTCATCGCCTACTGCACACATCATGACACGATAATATATGAATCTGTCAAGATAGTAATGGTGGTAAGCCTGCTAACAGCGTATGGCGTGATTTTGAGATATGGTGACGATTATGTACATAACCCCCTTTTTCACACTGCAGAATTTGAAATTATGCTAACGTGCAGTCTGTGATTTCTGATTCAAGGGGCCCCCGATTCATGCGTGATTATCACTGAACGTGCACTCATATAGTCACTTTACCGGGAGCCCACGCTTATCTTGCGATACAAATCAGTTACTTGTCATTTACAGAAGAAAATAATATTGTCACCAGAAATGTTTTTAATTCGAAATCTACTACAAGCACATGGAGGAGCTAACAGCATTTACCAGGTTGCTAGCTCAATTAAAGGGGGATACAAAGAAAAGATGGGAAAGAGGAAAGGGAAAAGAAAGATATGAAAAAAAGAGAAAGAAGGGAAAATAGAAGAAAAAAGCCGCTATAACTATATATATAGAGCCATCATCCCCCAAATCTTAATCCGGCATGCATTGTCTTATTTGTAACTCTTCTTCGACTCTCTTTCCGTCCCCTTTTTACGCGCGACAGCAGCTACTGCTTTCAGCGCGTCTTAGCCATCGCAATTCTGTCTGTCTGTCACACGGGTGGATCAGTCAAAAACGGTGCAAGCTAGGATCACCAAATCTTTACCGTCGGCTGCCTAGAAGACAGGAACCCTAAAGCTGTTTCATAAGTTCGAAGAGGGTTACTGCAAACGAGGGCGGTAAATGAGAGGGGGTGGGAAAAGTTTGCGATTTTTAGCCAATAAGTCGCTGTCTCTCGATAACTGTACGAGATAGGGCCTAAGTTAGGCCTACTATTAATCACTAATAGAAAATCGTACATTTGCTTTCGATTGCCACCAAATTCAATGACCTTGGATGACCTTGAACGCTAAAATAAAAAAAAATTATGGATTTTTTTTGGCGATTTCGGGCTGCGAGACATATTTCAAGAGCGAATTGCGTCAAAATCAATTGAGATAGACATGGAAAAGCTGCATATGAAATTTTCAGCGTTGAACGTAGATTTTGGCGGTCCAAATTTCGATTTTCTAGGCTCAAAGAAACCTGCGCACGAGCTAGGGCAGCAAAGAGCGGTACCCCCATAAAGTCGTTATTTTACCATTGTTGGCCAGTCTTTCGTGAAAACGGTTGCAGATAGGCATGGGCATGCTGCTTATCAACAAGCATAATGACGAGCTTCTCAGTCGTATCAACATCGATAACTTTGAAAAACATGTACTTTCAAAATAAGGGTTTTTTAATTAATTTTTGCGATCTTCGGCTGCAGCGCACACTCCAAGAATGAACTGCGACGAAATGGCTGGAGATAAACTGACAGTTTGCGAACAAAAACTGCTATAGGCTTTCGCGCGTCTCGTGAGCATTAGCTCAAATTTTTTGTTGTCTCTTTGCTTTTATTTAGTTATGGAGACCTGAATGCGTTTGTTAACGTTGTTATAGCGGGTTTGGGCGAAGCCACTCTAATGTTATCAAATGAATTTTGGTAGATGATTTTGGGGTATTTTGTACGATCAGTTAAGATATCGCTTTTTAATTTCATGTTTTGTTGCTTTCAAAGAGCGCGTATTTTGCAACTATAGTATGCTGATCTTTTTGTCAATATGCTTTCTGACGTCGACGTTGCTGTCATGAAAACGCAGAATTAATACGTCGTCGTATATATTACAATACAAGGTAGTTAAGGTGTTGTGCGATATAGTCGTGTTGTTTCGGATTTTCTAGACCAATATGCCAGTAAAAAACTTTCTAAAATCGGTCAACATTTGACAACGATGTGAATAAAAAATCGATGCTTACTTTTTTTGGCTTTTCCTGCATGTAGTTTTAGTTTTGCTACCATAATATGGCGAACAAAATTTTTACGCGCGAAAGCAGCTACTGCTTTCAGCGCGTCTTAGCCATCGCAATTCTGTCCGTCTGTCTGTTACACGGGTGGATCAGTCAAAAGCAGTAAGAGCTAGAATCACCAAGTCCTTACCGTCGGCTGTCTGGAAGACTCTAGTTTCAGGAACCATAAAGCTTTTCCATAAATTCGAAGGGGGTCACCCCGAACGAGGGCGCTAAATGAAAGGGGGTGGGCAAAATTTGCGATTTTCTACAAAGAGCTATAAATTTCCGATAGCAGACGAGATAACGGATGCTCACAATTTCAATTTTTCCTTTAAATTGTCCAAAATGCGGGATTTTCAGCTTCAGTGTTTGTACTTCTGAAAGAAAAATTTCCGACGAGCTAAAATTTAGAGGGGCAATTGTCTCCTCATTACCTTCATGCCACGATGCCATGCAGTGTTCACTGTTGAAGACTCAGGGGCGTACGTTGTGCGGATTCATGAAGCCATGGGAAGCTGGTGCTGCTGCTGCAATGCGCGTTGACGACGTGCTAATCTTCACACCGCAGCATCAGCAGCAGCAGCAGCAGCGTCAGCAGTGATGCTGGCTGGCGACGCAGCAGCGGATTGGTGCCGAGGCCCGTCTGATGGGTGTGTTTCGCCTGGCTATTGGCCGTCCGCGCGCTCGTCATCGAATAAATAACAGCCGGCCATTAACGACTGTTCTGTGCCGGACACCGGCGTTGATCCAGCTGTACTGCTGCTGCTGCTGCTGCTGCTGATAATCCACTAAGCATGCTCATCTCGTCCTGTTTGCGTCGCATTTCGTTCGGTTAATCAACTCGCGACTGCAGGTAACTTCTTTTATCACGTCGATAAACAATATTGTATCAAGCATTTGCTATAATGCAGTATATTTGCTAGCTTTAATAGCTCCTGACAGTTATAATTCGATTTAATCAGAACGATATAATGTAATTAAATCAACTGCATATTAACACTTTAGACAGGTAGACGAAATAAAGATTTGTCGAAATTGAATCGTTTTAAATTTTTTTTATAATGCGAACATAATAATGCAAAAACTTAAAAGCATATAACGACGATTTATTATTGAATTGAGTATATAAATGCAGTGTTAAACTCCGACTCTGCAGGTAGCCCATACTGCCATAGTAACCGCTTGATATCAACCCGACTGGGACGAGAATCGGAATCGTATAGTCCACTGTCCTGATCGTTACAATACCAAGGCACATATTTCGCTGTTATTGTGAATTTCTTGTTTTTGTTAATAATTTGTTCACTTTCTTGTAAATAATGGTTCTTATTATTTTGGAGCATATATTTGTCACGTTTGGTGCAATAAACGATAATGATGATGGATTTATATGACTCGTTTGCATAAAGATGATGGGTTATTGCGAAATTTTAAAGCCATTACGGCCTAATCAAAATTAGCAATTTTGAAAAAATACAGTTATAATATGAATTAGAATTAACATTTTTCATGGACTGGTGAACTAGAATTAAAATTAGCTTACAAAGTAAGTAATTACTTAATTAATTAACCAGCTTTCTTATTAATTGATTACCTATTACTTGTAATGCATACAGGAGCTGCATGTAAATCGGACGCGGAAGCGCGCGTGGTCAAATGAACACGGCCGTAGCCGAGATGTTTCTGAATTACCACCACCACGACCACCACACTCAGCGATACTTTAGCACGAACAGCTGCAACAACAGCAGCACTGGTAGTAGTAACAATAACAACAACAACAACAATAATAGCAACCCTTTTCATCTCAGTCAAGACGCCAAACATGCAAATGCGTCCAAGACCGATATGCCAGCAGGTCTGCAAGCGTCGTCGAGTTCGAGCTCGTGTTCCCGTCCGCCGGTGACGTCATCGTCAACAGCCAATCACGTGCCGAGAAAGGACGAGAACAAGTGCGCGTTGCCATTGGCGACGGGCAACGCTACGGCGGCTGCAGCGGCTGCGGCTGCGGCTGCAGGTAAAGCGCTCAAACAGAAGCGGCATCGGACACGCTTCACTCCGGCGCAGCTCAGTGAACTGGAGCGAGCTTTCAGCAAGACGCATTACCCGGACATCTTCATGCGAGAAGAACTGGCGCTCAGGATCGGCCTCACAGAATCACGCGTACAGGTAGGGTTTACATTATATGCACCTGCAATATCGTGCCACTATTACACTTTACCACTGCTGAGGGAAAGAGTTGGTCTTTCTGTTTGAAATTAAATACTCTGACAGTTATGCACTAATTTAATCTTCATGTTTTTTTGTACAGTTTTCGAAATCCAGAATGTGAGAAAAATTGTTCCCCAATTTTTTGATCTTCGTATTGCATTTCAGTGAAATTGCAACACTTTGCTGTTATTTGCTGTATAAGTGACAGCACTGCAATTTTGAAGAGCGTTGTTTGTTGGGTAGAAAAACTGCCCATACGATGTTTTATTATTCTGCTTTCGAATCATGCTTTTTAAAGAATGTACAAAGCAACAAATCTGAACTGAACTGAAATGAAATGAAAGCGTATAGCGCGCGGCTTTAATTTTAGTTTATTTCGGTTTAGTCCGGGAAAGCAGAACAAGAAGCCCAGCTGTCGCTAGGATAGCCAACCGTATATATACTGGTTGTCAGTGACCTTTAAAATCATCCAAGGTCGATGATTTTTATGTAATCTGAAAAGGCGTATGCCACTTCCTGTTAGTGAATTATAGTAACTTTGGTTCTAACTCTCACCATTTCCGCGATACGGCCACTTATAGCTTGAAACATTTCACTGAAAATTGCGGTTAAGCCGCTGCAGATGGAGACATTGTTATTATTGACAGCCTATAGGAGATCCCCATTCCCCAGCGTTCTATTTAATGGTACCATTGCCGACCTTCTACGACGTAATGTTTAGCCACAATACCGCACGATTGGCATACCATAATGCGTCATGATTATTCAAGATTATCCAAGGTGATTTTTATGTCTTTTTAAAGCCAATATGCGACTTTTTATTAGTGATCATCAACTCGGGCTTTTTCTCGCTCTGTTTAGCCACAACACATCCGTAACAGACCCACAGACAGACAGACGACAACTCGTACCATAAGCTCGACCGTTATACAATATACAATACAATACAATATTCGTTTAATTCAAGCGCAGACAGACCGCTACGTAGGTTACAATAAATTACGCTAGTGTTAACAGTGTGTAGGTTACAGGATAAAAGTAAAGCGCAGTAGAACATAATATGCAATTTAAAAATCTTAAAATAGTAAAATAAAATAAACAAAGAATAATAAAAATAAGTGTTGTAGGTGATAATTCTAATAAATGTCTTTAAAAAGCATCCTGGATAAAAAGTTTTTATCATCTGTTATGTAAGTAAGGTCAGCTAAAAAGAGCAAAAAAAATTCTCGCTTGCTTGCTGCATGTGCGCTATCATTCCGCCAGAAGCGTTCTGTGAGGCTAAAATGCACCGAATTTAGTTTCGGTCGGGGAGTTTACACGACGCTCTCCCCCAGACAGACCCCTTTTGACGGGGCCGGCGTTTTGTTTTCCAGCGCCCGCTGCGCCTCGGCTTTCAGGCTTCTCAACATTGACGACGGAACGACAGCACTGACTGCTGTTGAGAACTTCTCGATAGTCGCATCAGTGTCGTGTATGTCGTGGCTGGCTCGCTGTCCGGTGGCGTGTCACAGCAGGACGTGTGCTGTGATGGGGCTAGCGGGCACCTGCTCGCATCAGCTTGTCGTTGAGTCTCACTGCAGCTGCTGTTACGCTGCTGCTGCTGCTGCTCGCCCGTCTTCCGCTAATCAGAATTGATGCTCCACGAAACATCACTTTGCCACAGGCCGGCCAGATCCTCTGCATGTTGCCGCCGTATCCACCCAGCAAGCTCTCCATTGTACAGTGGACAGTACTTCGCTTTAATATCAGACGAGTTGACTGCTGCGTCCGTTGATACACGGTCGTATAATCTGCTGCTATCGCTCAGCAAGTCCGGTACACTTGTTATAGCACCACCGGCTGCATGTATTAAAGTGCGCTTTGTTACGCACTGTAGCTCTGTAGCCGTCAGCAGCTGGCGCACTGAGGCGTGTACCATGCCTGTACACAGCGACAGAAATAAACTGAATTAAACTGGGCTGCAATATATACTTCAATACTTCAGTGTCGTCACCTGACTACTGTTGCTACACTACCTTGTGAAATGCAAAAGTTGTAGTTTGGCTGTTTACAACAATGAATTCATACTAGGTAACGTAGCGCATGCGTCGGTTCAGAAAATCATCAAGACTGCAAAGTCATTGAAAATCTGTTACTTATTCAACATTAATCGCATTCATTCTAAGATCGTACGTGGACGAACTGAAAAGACGCATCAACAGCTAGCGGGCCGCTTTGCGTCGCACGGTTATTAAACATGTTGCTGGCGATGACAGTGGCGTCAGCGTCTACGCGCTTGCATTCGTGCTTCAAGCAAACATTTTGAGAATATGCTGTGACAAGGATGGCGTTATGTGACACGTCAGACATTTTTAGAGACAGGTATTGCCAGTCATGTTTGTCGCTATTTCTGAGCCGATGCACGAAAACGGAACTTGTTTACGTCCGCGTTCTTGTGTTTGGTCTGCACATTTTGGTTAAATTCCACTCTTAGAATATATGTCCTGGAACAAGGATGTTGAAAATTCGGCGATCGCGTTTCGGAAAAGGGGTGGAAGTTGGTGTGAATGGTCTGTGGACGGCCGGCGGTGTGGCGGCTGTGGCGGCGTGTAAATCTCGAAACCTAATCGACGCTTCGCATGACTGTATCAACGCCTGTCTTCGCCTGACGGCCACCTGCGAGGGCAGGGCCGGGGGCCGATGATAAATGAACGCCTGGCGGACCGAGATGCATTTCGGCAGTCCGCTGGGACGAAGGATCACGGACGCTCAGTTCTCAGAGCGCATCTCAGCGCCACCCTGCTGAACGGACAGCTTGCTCGCCTCCGTCGACGTCTGATGATGTAGGGAAGTGCTTTGACGCTGGAGTTCCGACGGTATGGGACCACCGTGGAGATGATGAGCTGCCTGTTTGTATAGGCCTAACAGAGTAAATTGCATTTGTTAGGTCTATACACACGGTGTTTTATAAAAAGACCTCTTTTTGTTTTTTTTCATAATTCACTCAAATGATGAACAATTTATACAAAATTTGTAGCAGTTGTAGCTGAAGAAATACTAATTTAAGACAAAACGCGATTCCGCGCAAAATGAAACGTTTACAAAGATTATTGCAAATATATGACGATAGATGAAAATGATAGTCCAGCACATAGCGTCGGAGTGTAGGCCCATATGAGATGTGAGATAGTCCCCGAATTGTCACTTGTGATTGTCGCTGGATGCGGCAAGATGTCAACAGACGTGGCGTGACGCTATGTCATTCCAGATTGACTCACACACAGACACAGACAGCAGTCAGCACAGCATCGCACAAACTCATCTCAACCTCGCATCTGCGCTGCTCTGCGTGGATTTTTCTCTCATTGTTTTTTCTGCTCACCCTGACCCGCGAAAACTGGCACTAATTCTCTCACCGACCGTCGACGTAAAATACGCAGCTTACGTATTCAATTTGTGAAAAGAAGGTACGCGTAGTTTATTTATTAATGTATGTTATTTTCGAAATACGTTTAGCGTTAAATAAATACGTGTAAATGTGTAGCCTATGTGTACAGAATGTAAACTAATAAATCGTTGGCTATAAAATTACGGCGTGGGGGGTTAGAAGTTGCAATTTTCTGACAGACAGCTGCAAACGACAGCTGAAATTATGAGTGCTAAAGAGTTTAACTTTGACCATAAATTTCCACAAAATTGGAGATTTTTAGCGCCAAATTTTGGAAAAAAATTTTAGATCGGAGGAGAATTTTTCGACATGCTAAAATTTAGAGGAAGGCTGTTGTTTCCTGTCCCTCTGCTACGACGGCACTGACGTTTTTGTGTATAATATGCGTGTTCTTGTATGTTCTTGTATGCAGGTGTGGTTTCAAAACCGTCGCGCCAAGTGGAAGAAGCGGAAGAAGCTGAACGGGTTCGCGCGCGCTGCTAGCGGCTCGCTGCTACCGTCCAGCTGTCTGTCGCCTTTCAGTTCAGTCAGCGAGTCCTTCTACGCGTCCTTCGGTCCACCGCATCCTCCGACCCCACGTCCCGCCACCTATCCCGCCTACTAC
>Ga0209367_1009850_pt1 | contig 12894 bp, 4 predicted proteins | sample WorMetLIZISLAND2_FD_187412 | JGI IMG/M metagenome (GOLD analysis project Ga0209367, IMG submission 187412) | Marine gutless worms symbiont microbial communities from Max Planck institute for Marine Microbiology, Germany - Olavius geniculatus... ... | reverse complement strand
AGATGAGGTGGGAAATGAAACCACCATTCGATGACATATAGTCTCATTAATAAGTGTGCCAAAAATTATTATAATCGGACATTCATTGTTCAAGTTATTGCAAAAAATGTAGTCACATGCTTTTTTTTGAGACACAGTGTAATAATACTAATATAACTAATATAATATACGTGAGTGGGCATGGCAATCTGGGATGACGGTAAAGTAAGTATATGTACGAAATCCGCTTATTTTATCAGTAGCACTTCGATTTTTGCGTATAATTATTGTAGTTCATTTTAAGTTCATCTTCACACCGAGTACATTCAACTTGTATTAAAAATGAAACAAAAAACCCAGCTGTTGCTAAGGAAGAGGCACTACAGCCTATACTGTTCCTGTTTTACTAATGACCTTCAAGTTCATCCAAGGTCGATGATTTTTATCTTATCTGAAACAGCATATGCTACTGCATATTAGTGATTAATAGTAACTTTGGCCCTATCTCTCACTGTTTCCGAGATACGGCCCCTTATAGCTTGAAACTTTCCACTGAAAATAAAAATGCGGCCAAACCGCTGCGAATGGAGACATGGTTACTATTGACAGTCAATAGGAAGTTGCCGTCGCCCTTTCCGATGGTACCATCGCCGACTTTCTACAACTTACCGTTTAGGCACAATACCGCACGATTGGCATACCAAGGCCATCCAAGGTCAATGATTTTAATGTCATTTGAAAACCAATAAGTGACTTCATATTAGTGATCAATAGCAACATAGACCCCATATCGCCCCGTTTAGCCACAATACACCCGTTACGAAAAGACGGACAGACGGACGGACACATCGTGCCAAAAACATAGCTGTAGCGCGTCAAAGAAACGTCAAAAAATTACAAGAAGCCCAGCTGTCGCCAAGAAAGCCAGCAGTAGCGCCTGCGTTTGAAGCCTAGCGTCCGACTTCCAATCACGAAGAGAAAGCGATTCGCCAGGCAATATATACAGCTACAGTCGTAAATAACCAACGCAGATAGTAGATGCAGATTTCGAAAATTGTTCTCACTATAAAAACGCCTTGCTAGGAAAGCCGCGCTTCAACCTATACACTATACAGTTCCTTTGTAGTACTGACCTTCAAGGTCATTCAAGGTCAATGATTCTCAAGTCATTTGAAAGCCAATATGCCACTTTCTATTCATTTACTGAATAGTAGCCTTGGTCCTATCTCTTACCTTTCCGAGATATGGCCAGTTTTTCCATTGAATTTCTTACACTTTTCATTTAACCCCCAATTCGAAAATGCTTCCCTTCACTAGATCGCTGAAATTTTGCACGCCAGAGTTTAAGGCACATGACTAATTATTCGCGTAAAAGTTTTTTCAGTACGGCCTAACGTTTAGTCACAATACATCCGTTACAGACGACCACGGACGAAAAGACGGATAGACCGACAGACAGACGACAACCGTGCCAATAGCTCGACCGTTACTTAAGCTAGCCTAAAACTGTTAAAAACGAGTTTTCTAAAAAAACATGAAATGGTTTATAAACATTTGTTACAGCTATAGCATCGAGTATGCTATTTTCCAGTCCAACATTTTCTATTTTTGCATTTTGGTGCCGCAAATTATATTTTCGAATTTCCATTCTGTTTTTATATTGTCCTGCATTTTATTTTCTCGCTTCATATTTATTAGCATGTCGCCTTCCCCCGCCCCCTTATACGTAGCTATACTTTTACGTAGTCAAGCCGCAGATATACACGTACGGAGAACTATATAGCACACCGGAGTCTCTCAGTCAGTATTTCCAGTAATTAATTTTTAATTAATCATTTACAAATTAATTAGTTAATTTTTTGTCTTCGGTCTGTTAAGTCTAGAAAGCAGAAACCCCGTCACCGCTAAATTACAAAAATAAACGAACACGTACGTACTACGTGCAAAGCTAATCTTCGTCTGGCTAAGCAAGCTACGAGTGCTGAGATGAAGCATCTGACGCAACAGGTGATATATACCGTAACTGCACCCGGAGTCTCGCAGAGTACAAACCTCCGTCGAAACGTATTTTCGGATCCGATTGTCTTTTGGGCCACCTCTACCCACCTCTCTGAGAAATTCATCAACATCAATTCATAAATTTCCGAGATATCTTACGAAGGTAAACACAATCTCTTTCGTTCGGCGGGGAGTAAACAGCAAGTTGTTACGATCAAGGGGCGGCGTTGGCAAAGTCAGCAGCAGCAGTCATAAACTAGGAATCTATGATGCGGGGGAGGCCTGGGAGAGGCGCGCGCCAGCAGCACACTGCACAGCACGCGCGCGTGTTGCTGCGGCAGCTGCTGCAACTGACAGCAAAAGCACGTTAGCAGACGCTGCAGTCGGCGTAGCAACTGTGCAGTTGTAGTGTATCGCTGAAAGCCCGCGCTGCTCTATTTCAGCTGCGTGTCCGTTGATGATGACCGACCCGTCGGTCGAGTCGGTCGTCGTCCTGCCTCTGCCCAAGGGTTACCGTCTCAAAGATCTGCTGCTGGGCGAACAGCACTCCGCCGAAGATGACAGGTTCGCGATCGAGTTGATTCTGCTTCGTTGTGATGGCCCAAACTCCACGTGTTTCGATTCGCTGTTGTGGATTTGCTGTACAACGTGCTGTGCAAAAAGTCGGCAACATCTACGACAAATCCATAACATTTGACATGTCGAGTGAAGTTTGGGCTTATCCTGCCGTTCTGTCCGTTGATATAGCAGTTCACGTACAGTAGACTTTGTATGGGTTTAGACAAATGTTTTACACAGTTAACTTTATAGACAGGGCAACACAACCAAAAACCAACTGCATAGGTACGCGTCTTTTTCCCCAACCATCCCTTTTGTTGTATCTCTTCGCTGCCTGCATAATCTAACTATAAGGATGCCTGTGAAACGCACCAACCGCCAATGACTTCAGTGCATTTTGGTGGATAAAGAGCACTGTTTGGTTGCATTGAGTTACATTAAAAACATCAGAGAACGGCATTTTCTCTTTTGCATTTATGTGTGTACTAGGTATACGTAAAAGCTTGAATTGTCGCCTAAGCGCTAAGCACGCTAACGAGCGTGTCTAACAACGCGCCGAAAGCGCTGCTTACAGAACTAATAACTTAACAAAGCTAATAGGTTGTGCCGCGTATGAGACTGGTTTATATAGTCTAGAGCGTTCTGCGACGGACAAGTAATGCCTACGTCCGAAAAATTTAGCAAGGAGTAGGAGAGAAAACAGCGTAAACCAAGTGTGTCGGAGTTTCGTTAATCGATCTGCAGTATCGATTACCGTCATGTTGCAACAAGACTGAGTCATGGCAGCGAGGGGTGGGTGGGTGGTTGTTCTGCTATTGCCGCTCAGCAGCCAGCGAGCACTGTAAACCATGCATTGGATGTATGCGTATTTACACGTCATTCTTGTGCATGCCTACCCAACACTTGCAATGTCAAGAATTGGATAATGAATTCAATACTTTGATGTCTGTTACGGATTGGATGTTATTCTCGAAATTAACAATAAAATAACAATTTCAGTCACGGACGAGCTTATGCTCACTGTCAGGGCTTTAGTGTAAACGACGATAGGCATTTTTAGCGTTTGGGGCTTTTCCAGTCGTTTCCAGAGCGCACCTTGTCGTAAAACGGTGTAGGCCTAATAGACGATGGCGTTTTGTGACTTTTGTTACACTGCTACACGGTGTTATGAAATATACGAGTGACTGTAAACGCGTATGCATTCCATTATTTTTGGCCATTAAGTTTCATAAATAGCTATCTAGGCCTAGTTCCGATTAGAACCGAATTGCTACATAAAGACAATAATTATGGAACCGTCTCACGCTGTACAGAACCAACTGACGCAGCACAGAACTTTTTCGTTCTATATAGAATTATGTCGGTTTTATATCCAACTGTAAAGAACCGATATTTTTCTAAGTGTACAGTTTCAACACGCAATGTATGTAAACTGTAAAGCAAATATTGAACACTGGCATGGGCGGCGCCAGGGGGGCAGGGGTTGCCCCCCGTGCTCTTGCCCTTGCCCCCGGCTACCCCCGAGGAAAGATTTTGATGGTGATAAAGTGCCCTCAGGTAACCATAAACATGCCAAGGTGTGACTTATTAAACGTCATTTTTGCAAGACAACACAAGTATCTGTAATTTGTAACGTTTCCAAATACTAAAAACAAGCAAATTTGCAGCTTTCATTGAACGTCCAAAAGCTAAAAGTGTTTCAGCTTCAGGGGGCTTTGCCTCCCTGACCCCCTGATTAAGGGCTCTGCCTCTGGACCCCGCTACGTTTTTGTGATGCACACAACAACTGAATAAGGTCGACATTTGCCCCACGCTAAAAAATTTTATTGCCCCCTGTGCCCTAGTTCTTGCCTTCTGTTGCCCCCTAACTTCAGATTCTTAGTCCCGCTCATGAGCACTGGGACACTTTTCTGCGGCAATGTTGCGACAAATTTACGCCGGAGCAGGGCAAATCAGTGACTCTGTGTGCTTTTGAAATAGGCAGTTGTGAACGTTTATACAGGGACAGACTGTAATAAGAACTGGTGTGAGAACCGGGCTGACCTGGGTAAGGAATATAGCTGGGCCGGTTTTGTACGTCTAGGCTTTGTGGCTTTCTGGGCGTCGCCATCGTTTTGTCACTAGGACACGTTCCCCCTCGACTTACAGAAATTTAATTTTTTTCCAGTTTATTTCGGAGCAGCACAGAGTGTGATGAACAACCGTGTGTGGTCGCTTTTGAAAGATCACGAATTCCAACGGATTTATAACAAAATAAATTGTTATTTTATGAAAAAATATTCTTGATGAGCATCGTCATAATCATCATGATGTCGGAGTTTCAGCAATATTGACGTCTGCCGTCGGTCGACGTTATTTTATACATCCAAGCCACGCAAAAAAGACTCCGTGAAGCCTGATGTATTGTTGACGTCTCGGTCCCTGGCGTGTCCGGAACAAATGGATCACTGACTATCGTGATCGGCATTCCAATTTCCAACTCAACGAATGGCGTTTCTACACGACCAGTGGTGGACCCTTTGTTATCGTAACTGTTAATCGCCGTCACGAGAAATCGTAAATCGCCATTCCGTGGCTCTATCACAGGCGACAGAAATTTTTTTAGAAATAAAACAAATTTGGTTGTTTTTAGTAAACAAATCCATAAGTATTCACTATAAAATTTAGCGATTAGGCCTACTTATCATTAATAATATCGTTAATATTGTCGTTGTAGTAATATTTCAATAAACCTAGTGCACACTATTTACTGATTTGTGCGACAGACTGGAAAAAAGACGAAAATGAGCTAAAACAGTCGGCTAGAATAATCTTTATATCTTTAGTGAAAGTGCCGAATGCATGAGTTGCATCAACAATATAACGAAAATCGATGAAGGAAATCTAGTTGTAATCTATCCTACTCTCTACCATATGGTTTTATTAAAATATCGAAATGTCTCGCCTAGGTTTTATTTCACTTTACTCAGCTTTTAAGGCTCAGCTTTTGTTATATTTTCAAGCAAATCGTCAAAAATTTTAATCGTTAAAACGCATTTTGTCGTTCATAAAATGTATTAATAACTGACAAAGAAATTAATAATTAAAATCCGCCATAAGTCTATATGCAAAAAGATGTTATCGTCCGATTTCAGTTTAAAAATATTCTTTTGCTAGGCTGCGTACGTTGATGTGTTTTTACCAACTAACATGATAATAATTATTTATTTATGTAATTGCTGGCAAATTACTGCAGCTGTTGCCCTTGCAAATGATCGCTGGCGACGATCGATCGATATTCAATTACTGATACATCAACGACATAATCGAGTTTCTTTAGAATATTTTATACAGTACATGCATTGCGTGATGAAACGTGGTGGTGTCGACATTCAGGACGACGTTGAAGGCCTATACATTGCAAACGCTGTATCTCAACTAAAGAACGACAAGCGTGGACTGTAAAAAAACATAGCAAACTCGGCCTCCTACTTTTAGTGGGATAATAAATGAGTAGTAGCCTACAGTAGACGCTTGAACGATTTACTTAGTGTGAGCTGCGAGGTGAAGATCTGGACAGTTGCCTGCTAGTGCGTCCCACACACCGCCGTTTTAAGCAACTTTCGAGCCAACAGTTTTAAAAATGTTTATAAATTTGCATTTAGCACAACTAGCTCAGGTAGGCTATATTAAATGTCAGTAAGTAAAATGTGAAGTCAGAAAAGAAATTGTGCAGAAACGTGGTCAGAACGTTTTAATCTGGGAAGAAAATACCCGTATGCTAGCTAGGTGCTAATATTTTTTTCTTTCAAGTTGGAATACGTTGCTATTTTTAAAGAAGATTTTTTTGCTATCCGATCCTGTGCTTTATCTCAGCACAGTTTATTTAATTTATTTTACACAGTTTTACACACTTGGGCAGTTGATGCGTCTCGTCCGGTCTTACTTTGTAGACTTGTTGAATGGTCCTGTCGTGGTCACTTCTGTTTAACGGTTCCACGCCAACCACTAGGACACTACTTATCCTACATCTGACCACCGCTCAGTTAATCTAATCGTCACGTGGGACAAGTGCGGTCATTAGCGGTCTGTCTATGTGGCGACTGAGACTCAGCTGTCTCGTCGTTGCTTTCACTGGCAACTGGTCGTCGTTTCGACCGCTGTAAACTCCTCCGTTTAATGTCCAGCCGCAAACATCAACGGATCTGTTTTACTTGCGTTGTCACGACCAGGCCAATGAAAGGGGAAGTAAAGTTGGGGAACACAGCATTTGAACAGGGGCCTGTTGACGTTATCTGACCCGTAGTAACGTCGTGGCAGGCAGAGCAGTCTCCCGAATTGTAGCCTGTCGTAAATTGTTTTCCTGTGGGAAAATTCTTTTTCAAAAGAAAACAAAAAAGAACGTGAGTCGTCCATTATTGGAGAATTTCGTGACAAAATTAATATTTTAAACACCCGTATCTTCCTTGTTGTAAATTAACAGCGCTGTCTGTTGGCAAATTGCAACTTCTTGACTCTTCGATCAATCTTTTATAACCTACGACGCCGTGCTAACTTGGACATAAAAATTTTCTCGCCGGCCATCACGACTATTGTCTGATTCTAGTGGTAATAATAAGCTGTCAGCATAGGGTGCCGTGTTTTTGAAAAAATGTGGTTTATGCTTATAGTCATTATCGTAGTTTTGTACAGATAGGCCTACAATTTACAAAATACACTGTGTCCGGTAAAAAGTAAACCCCCTAGACACTGTACAATAAAAATTTCAAATGTGAACGAATCTAAATAAAATTTCTCGCACTCAGTTCCCAATAAATTGCTGAAGCGAACACCAAATTTTGTTAAAAAATAGTATTTTGTAGCAGAGTTATTAATTGTTGAATATCGATAACAAAATATCCCCGTTACCAATATGGCGTTACATAGGCTACTGCAGTTGCTCGATCGGAAGTGACGTTTGTTGACGCATTATTAACGTAAAGAATAACGTAAACAGTAAAAAATGACATTTTCTGCAGAAATCATGCTTTAATTAAACTGTTGAGACAAGAGAAAGGGTATGGTGCTGAAAGGTTTATCGCGGAATTTCCTAGCAAGCTGTGAACACTGTCAGGATTAAACAAACTGTTGCGAAAGATTGACACCTCAGTCTCACGTTTTGGGGGTGACCTCACAGAAGCCACTGTAACTATTGTTTGCGTTGCGAGATTTTTACTGAAATATGGCACGTTGATTGTCAATGGATGTTGCATTGCTGACGCAAAATTTTGCCAGAATCAGATGTGGTTTGTTAGAATTACGCACTACGCAGATATACAGAGATTTATCTAACGCCATATTGGTAATGGAGATATTCTGTTAGCGATGTTCAACAATAATTTAGTAACTCCGGTAACAAATAACGTTTTTCAACGAAAATTTTTACTTACTTTAGGAATTTATTGGGGATTGAGTGTACAGAATTTTGCTCAAATTCGTTTGGATTTGACATTTTTATTGTACAATGTTTAGGGGTTTATTTTTTTACGGGACACAGTATATAATCTATCGATGGATGATTCATAAAAAGTGAACTGGTGAAAACTATAACTAAAATGGAAACAAATAAAACCTGAAAACAAGTTGCAAATGCAAAAAGATGCCAAAACAATTTAGGGCTTATAGATTTATGTACCACCGAAAAGTTGGCAATAGGCTTAAGATTAAAAGTTGTTAAAACTCTGTATGAAAAACTCATAGCACAACTACGGAGCGTCGCCTGCCATACGGGATCACACAGTGCTGCCTGTCACCCGGCACAGATGAACGCGCCTGCGCATTAACACCAGCCAGACAGTCCGGTAAGCTAAAACCACATCAGCATTCAGCAAGCGGAACAGATGTAGTATAATGAAATATAAATACAGCCGAGGATGTCCGCTTCCACGAAACTAAGTCATACTAGATCCTTTCCATGAAAATCAACATCAAAATATCTTATCAGTAAGCCTCACGGTCAGTGAGTAATTTGCATGTAAATGATGACGACGCGGCAGGTATGTGTGGTGGTCGTCCTTCGGCGCCGTGCTAGATTCAGCTTGCCCCGTTTTAGCACTACAGCTAGGGCCTATAAGCAGTGACGCGCTCATCTTATGGCTGAAGTTAGATAGGCGACTGAGCAATGTCCACGATCGCCCGTGACACTCTGATCCACGATGATCATGAAACGATTGCATGAGAGATAACTACTTACAGCTGGTCGTTCGCATATTTACCACCGCGAACCCGGAACTCGCCAAAGGCATTATTTCAAGAGTCTTGAACTGTTGCCGCCGTCGCATTTTTTTCATTTAAGACTGCGATGCATTGAGACTTATCTATCTTAATATCATACATAATACGAAAGACGTTTCATAATTATTCTTATTCATTTTTGTTGTATCAGACAAGGCATTGGTCGGTGATCGTGATGTCTGGATGACACAACAACCCGTCGCCGGTCAAGCGGTTCAGTGAGTGAGTGAGCGAGACAAGACACTGGCCTGTACATGAATACAAATAACTATATAAATCAGTAAAAAAAGAACAATATAGACATGTTATAAAAGTGTAAGCGATCGACAGTCGGTTATAGACAATACCGAATAGTCATAGCAGGTAGCGTTGCGCAAAAGCGTCCCATGAGATTGTCGAATTAATAGGGTCAGGGTTAGGGTAAATAGACTGGACTGTTGGATTTATTTTTAGTATTATTACCATGACACTGTCATGAGAGCTGACTCAGATGTAATACCCCCAGACAGTCAAGTTGAGCTCGTATGTAGTTGTAGGCCGCCTATCCAATCAAACATGGCGCCGAAACCGTCTGCTTTCAAAGCGCAACAAATGAACGTCGAACGTCGTCGTCGATACGAGTTCGTGTTTGTTTTGACACATATTCATCCGTTCGGTCATCCGTTAACGCGTTCATCTGGGCGTCGATATTATTGTCGCTTCGGTGACGTCCAGCGCATTCCACGTAACTTATGTGTCTCCAGAGTCCCGTCCACGCACTGTCTGCTTTCCGTTTTATATTGCTTGTTGCATGCGCAGTGGTATGGCAATAAAAACCGCCCTATATTCTCGCAACAAAATCAGTTGTTTGCGTCTGTACTTTTATGCAATTATTACATAAAAAACCTATACTTTTTATCAGTTTTGTTAAATTATACATTTTTTTATTTTTGATTAAAATTCTACTGTTGTTTCGGTAGTTTTATTAATTATGGTTGAACTTCCGATTATGCTTCCAAAGTAGACCAACATTATTTCTAACGTAAATTTTCTCCAATAAAGTGAGCTTGGCGAAAGTATTATTACGAATCAGATTCAGCGTAGTTTTGGCCGTGACCGTGCCAAAAGTATTCAGAATTTCTTTAGCGTTGTCAAAGATAGACAGCGAAAAAACCTGCTGCCTGTGACGCTCGGTATACGTTGTTGTTTTGTCCGTCGCAGATAGCGATTGCTGCAAGTGCGAGCTGCTAGCCACGCGTTGCGTCTCGTTGGCACACATCAGCATCAGCAGCCGCTCCCCAGTGACTAGTGATGCTGACGCTGACGAGATGCCGTTGCCATGACAACCGAGCTGTCCCACCGCATATGTCGGTCAGTCGGGCGGGCGATATAAAGTGTTAGTCCTTTAAATCATTTAAGTCCTTTGAGATTCACGTGTAGCGCGAGCCGCCCGAATCTGAAGCCTGTCTGTCATAACCGCTTTATTACCGGCTTGATTTGTGGTCGTCTTCTGGCCAGACAAGCGTGCAGCCGCGAATGAACATCTTCCTGCGCCGCTAATCGCTGCTGCGGTGCTCCACGAAGGAGCATATTGATTGCTGCGTAATACTGCGACGGCGGTGTGAGCGCCGATCAGATAGTAAGAAATGTCAGTTGCAAGAGCCAGTCTGTATAAAAACACAGATTGGCTATTATAGACTTTGATAAGTAACAACGTCCATTCAGTGTAAAATAGTCACTGCTACTGACCAAACTAATTTCATTAACTCAGCGATGCTGTGAAAAAACTATCACATGCAGTGTTGTCCAAACACATGAAAAATCCTGTTTCAGCTGAGCTACAACGTTTAGTACAGGAATCGTCTCTCTTACTCTAGCCAGTTGATGCAATACCGCTATCCAGTTCTTTCTCAGTGCGCTTCAGCACACACTTACTGGTCGTCGATCGAAAGCTGTGTTATGTGTCTACCAAATTTAATTGTTTTTGTCATGTAAGCTGCTGCAGCGCTGCGCGTCAAGCGTATGATGAGCAAACACTTTACAATCTCGCTAAAGCTAGAGACACCTGATTCTGATTCGAATATAGGCCTAATGGCTTTGCGGCGTACTATGCGCCGCGAAGCCGTTAGGCCTATATTTATCGCCCTTGCTAGTAGACAGCTATAACAGGCCTTCAAAGCTCAAAAACTACTATTCCTTACCCGTTTAACTGAGGATAGTTGGCTGAGTTTGCCGGAAATCACTAGGCAAGCAACTTGCTGCAAGTTGTTTGTTAATGCTTTTGCTTTGACAGCAACCTTTTTGTTATGAGTTTGACACTCCACTGTTAAAACTCTGCATTCACATTAGAACTGGAGCCCGAATAATTGCCTACGATTTCGTCTTTAGCTATAGCATGTAGGCCTATCACTTTTGCGCCTGAAACATCTGGTCGCAGTAATATATCTTTATACACTACTAGTTAGCATATGTGAGACATGCGCGTGTACTCTGAACATTTTGACGTCTCGGCTATTATTCGATTCGACCGAGAGAGGCTGGACATTATTCACTTATAACAAAAAAACTTTCGACTACGCAATCAGAAACAGATACACATACGGACGTAGTAAAAGTGACACCATAACATGTTTTACGCCGCGTTTCGGCCTCCTCGGTCGAAGTAAATTACTGCGGCCTGAGTCTGCGACGCGGCTGCATGTCTGGGGAAGAATCAATAACTGTAATACTTGGGTTGAGATAAAAAGGAGGATTTCAGACGTGGGCTCCCGTCTGCCGTCCCATCCATCCCGGGGTTATCGATCCGTTGGTACAATAGAGTGACGAGCGACGAACGCCTTGTCATGTGTAGCGCGTGACTCCGTCTCAGACCGCGACTTAATTTACTTATTTGCGACCGACCGGCGATCGATTAAGATTGTCCAGCAGTCCATTTTTTCGTCTCTAGGTGGCACTGGCTGTCTGTCCGGGTGTCTGCAGACCACAGCACATGCATTTATCGAAGACAGCCACATTGGTGCTTCTATAGGATTTCAGGACATTAGTCATGAATTGATCTTTAACACACTTATTTGATAACGTCGACTCCGTAACGTCAACATAAGTCACATCAAACCATGTCGAATTTGATAGGGCTTCAGCACGCCGTCATAGAAATAGTGAATAGCTTGCATGTTATTAACGAGATTCGTAAGTTACGTAGATTATATAGGCCTATTCACTGACTGCCGGTGTATACCGGCTCTCAATGGCCATTCATGTGCATTCTTCCCCTCAGTTGACGAGGGACGAACTGAAAAGCGGATGGGACATAAAACTCTTCTGCAGCCATTATACGTGACTGATATAGTTTACGATCATTTAATCGGGGCAATGCAGAACGGAGACAAAAACCAATCTCTACACATCTGTATAATTTATCTGTTTCGCATATTAACTAATAACTGTAGTGTATAAGAGAAATTATTGATCCTACTTTACAGTCTATGTGTGTTTTATCCAGCTTTTGACTTATTTTTTGTGTAAAGTTGTGTCTTTGTATAATAAGCTTATTTTTATTGTATTTCTGCTGCTTTCTTGCTTTCTTGTGTTTGCATGTGACCTGGCTGCTTCACAGCTGTGTTCAAACATTGAGCAGCTCAGCGACAAGTCGGCGGACGATCTTGCTGTACTGTACCGTGACGTGATGACGCAGCTGCTTGACAAGCACTGTCCTGTGGTCACGGTGTGTCGCAGGCCGAGGCCGGCTACGCCATGGTTCGACGCTGAGTGCCGCGACGCTAGTCGTAAAGCCAGAACAGCTGAGAGACGCTTTAGGCGCAAACGAACAGATGCGGACAAGCAAGTTTGGGCGGACAAGCTGAAGGCCATGCGTGAATTTTATGAAGCCAAACGTAGAAGTTTCTGGCGCACCACGATCTTGGCAAACAGTGACAACTCACAGAAGCTGTGGCGTACACTGCATGGAGTGCTGGGTAAAGCGGTAACCGAGGAGACTGGTAGCAAGACTGCTGACGAGTTCACTACGTATTTCAAGGACAAAGTCGACTCAGTTCGAGCTTTCACTGCGACAACGCCACTGTATGATGTTCCACTCAAGGTGACGCCAACACTTTCCCAGTGGACTGC
>Ga0209367_1009849_pt1 | contig 12896 bp, 7 predicted proteins | sample WorMetLIZISLAND2_FD_187412 | JGI IMG/M metagenome (GOLD analysis project Ga0209367, IMG submission 187412) | Marine gutless worms symbiont microbial communities from Max Planck institute for Marine Microbiology, Germany - Olavius geniculatus... ... | reverse complement strand
TAGCGCAATCTACACAGAATCATATCGACAACGACTTGACTTGAACTTCAAAGCAGCTGTACAGACCGTTAATGCTCACCTAAACCAAAATCACACTTTTCCCGAATTTTCATTTCTCGCATTTTCATGTCTCGTATTTTCACGACTTGCATTTTTGATGGTGCCGAAATTTCATTTCTCGCATTTTCAGTCGCCCCCTTCGGAGATATAGGTATAAATTAATCATACCAATCCAAATCGAGTTATTCGGGAGGCGATATTTCGGCCCCTAAAGGGTGCTACGCCCCCAAATTTTTACACGCGCTATATAGAGAATGACTAAGTCACCTTCCACCGGAGACGCCTTAGAATTTTTTAAAGAGGTGTCGTAAATTGGTTTAAAATTTAGCGTATTACCGCAAGAACTTTGGCGCCAAAAGGAGTAGCTTCATAAAACATTACCACGTGACGTGCCGCTAAGTGGGGAGTGATCCAAGAGATGGACACGGGTCACTTTTTTGGACCCGGATCTGACCCGACCTACAAGCGTCCGACCCGTGACCCGACCCGACTCGACTCCACGCAAATGCAATGCGTTACATTACAGACTACAATTTTACAATATAAATATAATAGTTTTATTGGTGTATACATTTTGACAAGTTTTTCAGTCCAACATATCGACTTGCAAAACTTTTTGAACGGGTGTGGAACCCACCTTTGTATCTGACAGACTTGAGCAACTGAGCAACCGTGTCGAACTCAACATTTGCCGTTCTACCAACCTGCAAACATAAAGCACATGCCACACAATACAGTAACAACTATCAACAAGAACCAAAGTACGGCTATTCACTAATCTGGCAAAAGGCGGAATCGTTCCTCATTTCTATTCGCCAGGTGACAGCAGCAATTTGCAACTGCACGTTCTGACTGAAGATTCGACCCCACATTTTCCCTGCCCTTGGGCGTCACGGACCCATCTAACACAACGTGTCATTTGACACCACAACTGTACTTGCCAAATTGCATTAAAATACAATACAATACAATACAATACAAGACGGAATTTGCACTTGAAAACCGACAGACAAACTGACAGTTTAATCTAGCACATAGGCTAAACTAAAAAAAAACTAAAACGCAGACACTTTTCTTTTAAAATTGTTAATAACTATATTTTAAAAAAAAATAAAACACATTTGCATTGAAATATTGTCTTACTGAAGTATTTTCCAGTTTTCGTGAAAATCTATATAATTTTATTGCCCTGTTTTTGGCCGACCGTTAGTTCGAGCCATGAGGAGCATGATATGGCGTCACTTGTCTGTCTGTCAATCCCTCACGCATGTTTTGTGGCTAAACGGTAAGTCCTATGGGGTCGGCGATGGTACCGCTGAATAAAGCGATGACGATTTTCTACAGGTTGTCAAAAGTAACCAAGTAAGTAAGTAAGTAAGTAAGTAAATGATTTATAAAGCGCCAAAGTCTCAGAAAAAATCAGGGCGCATAGGATGATGGACGCTAGGTGGCAGAAAAAGCTGACTGAAAGTAGTGGGTTTTAAGTGACATCTGAAGGTAGCCAAGGTTTGACATTGACGAATTTGAGGAGTTAAGGAGTTTCAAATTCTCAGAGCAGAGACACGAAAGGAACGAGAACGAAAGCATAAGTTATGCCGTGGAAGTCTCTATTTGCAGCCGTTTGGCCGCAATTTTGAATACAATATTGAATACAATGCTGGCAGCAGTCGCACACGTGCGCCGAATTACCACATTGCATCCTAGTGTTAATTCTAGAATTCGATATAGCCTATCAGCGTCACCGTGGGACTGCAGTCACTCTGGAAAATCGCTTTCTTTCCGCGACCCAAACTTGGACGCTGGTCATCAGATATATACGGTACGGTCGACCCATTGCAGCAACAGCTGGGATTCTTGTTTTCCAAAACGCAGGTTGTATTTGTTTACGGCTATGGCTATAAGGTGAAAAGGACGCTTTTAAAGCACTCTTGGTCTGTACTTTCAACTATTCATAGCATTAAATATGTTAGCATGCAAAACAACTTTTATAATTATGTAACCAGTTGATAAAAAACAAAAGTAAAGTCAGAAATAGACCTTCCTGCTCAACCAACACCATTAAAGCACTGGAGATTAAAATTTCCTGCAGATGCTATAGGCCTATAGTGCTAATAAATTAATTTAAACTAAGTAAATAATGACATGCTCCTGTTCCTGATTATTTGTTTGACTCAATAACATGAATAAATGACAAAATGAAGATTAATAACGACAGACGGGAAAATGTTATGGAGAAACAGAGCATGTTAGTATTCAGTTTAATTAGCAGATGCGACAGATTCTGAATTGGACAGTCTCATTTTATATTTAGCATCTAACCGTACTTTGTAGTTTATTTGCTGCTCAGTTTGTGTTGCTTTTAGCGTTTTTATTGTCGTTCCTTTTCTTTTTTTATTTTTTTCTGTACCTCGTGTACGATTAAATAATAAATATATAATATCCATGGATATCCATATCCACGGCAAGCCTGTATATTGCCTATCACTATACAACTTCTATAAAGCTACGATGACGATTAAGGGCCGTTTATAGGTGAAAATTTTATACAGGAGCATTTTTGGCCGAAAATTTGTCCGTTTTTGGCCCGGTTTTCGACTTTGGGGAATTTTTTCAAGATATAGGTATTAACTTTGAATTCTCTACCCCTAAAAAGGTACACCCTTGCGTGAGACCGCGTCGTTTGAGCCATTACGCGTAAAAAATCCGCCGACCGCTCTGACCTGTAAGCCGGCCATTAAAGAAAGATATATGGAAACGTCAGAAAATTCCGTTATATTTCACCTCTTTGCCGATAAACCCCAATGGACGGATTTGCACGAAATTTTGCACGGGGGGGGTCATCTCGCCGACGTAATTACCTGTTTCAAATTTTGTGTCGATCGGTTGAGGGGTCTCTGATCTGCAAAAAGACGAATTTTGCTATTTTCCATTGAATTAGCCGGCCGCCATTAACACAGGGCTGCGCTACTGCGCGCCTGTGAGTACTGTTGCTGACAGTGCGAACTCGAAATTCCAGGATCCGCGCACCTCCGCTGCGCAATCAGCGGCAGACCTCGCTCCACGCAGTAATAACTTGTGCAGCGTCTCGAGGGCTTACAGTGCTACTGGCCGCCATTACCGACTGACATCGGGGGCGCTGAAAATGCAGAACTGGAAAATAACAGACTTGAAAATGGTTTATTATACTGTTTTGAAGATGTTCGTGAATAATTGTGTTCGTACTTAGGCCTACGTTTGTTATTATGGACTTCCGTAAGAGCTTAATGTCTGGATGTTCCTGTCAGTGTAATGTTTATTTGCAGTTTCTTGCGTGTCATATGTTTTGTGGACGAATAAAATGATTGATTGATTGAGATATAGGTCTACTGCTAAAACTGCGTTGCCGGTAACACGTTGGAGACCACAGTTTGACCCTATTGAAACGTGCTTACTTCTAGACTGTAATCAACGATGTGCAGTGCACGTGAAATAGCATGTCATCGCCTTCAACACAAAACCTCGTGACACTTTTAACAAAAGTTTACTTTTTTTACTTTTTGCACAAATGGATTCTTGGCACGATGACACATGTCCTATAAAACATAGAGTTATTTTATTCAGTCGTAACTTTGTGATAAACTGTGTAGGCTATGGTATCAAAAGTATGTAGTTTAGAGTTTACAACTTCAAGAGTGAATTGCGACGAAATAGCTGGAGATGGACTACGGCAATTTGCGAACAGGAACTGCTATAGGCTTTCGATCGAAACTGTATTCTATTCGATAATCCCAAGCCAAAATTTCAAAGGGCCCTCCAAAAAATTTTACAGGCCAAAAACGTGCAAAATTTGGCCCGATTTCGGACGACTTCAAACTTCGACGGCGAATATCTCCGAAACGGATGAAGATATTACAAATCGGACAAAGAAATTTTCCACCGCGATTCCTCCCGCGTTGTGTAAAAAGTTTGGCGAACTTTGGTCCACTAATCACGGAGATTTAGTGGTGAAATCACACCCACCGAAATCGACTTTTTCGAGCGACCATATTTCGACCCCTAGAGAATGCTCCGCCCCAAATTTTTACTACGCGCGCTAAAGAATGACCAAGTCTTACTAGCGCACACCCCATCGTAGACGGCGGTCCCCCTTACGATTTTTATTTCAAAGGGGGTCAAAAATTGGCTTAAAATTTAGTAAATGAGCGCCTATAGGCCTAACTTCGGAGGTAGGGGGAGTTGCCCAACGAAACTTTGGCACGTAACGTGTCCGCTATCTGGGCATGATAAGTTGGGTACAAGATGTTGGGGGGGGCACCGCCCACTTAAAATTTCATCATCATCATCATCATCATCAGTCACGCTTGACCAGCTGGGGTCGTAGCGCCCTCCAACTGCAGCGGTCGACGGCAATGTCCCATGTAACATCAGCGGAGGTACCGGTGTCGAACTCCAGTTGTCGGACCCAGGTGTGTCTCGGTCGTCCTGGTCGTCGCTTCCTATGTGGGTTGTTGTCGGGACGGCCTCCAGCTCGCGTGTTGACTGGCGCCTCGTCAGGTAGTCGACGGACGTATCCAAAGACCGCCGCACGCCGTCTACGAATGTGACTGGTGAGATCTTCCTGCTCCGTCTGACTGGTCACTTCAGCAATGGTTACATGATGGAACTAGCGAATTCTGAGGATGCGTCGCTGGCATGACGTGTGGAATGCTTCTAGTTTCCCTTCGTCGAATTTCAGTATGGTTTACTTAACATTTGGGAGGGCAAAAACGTCCAAAATTAGGCGTGATTTCGGACAACTTTCGACTTTGAGCGCAAATATCTTTAAAACGGATGAAGATATCGACAAGTTGTAAAGGGCGTTAACAAGCACGATCTGTCTGGCGTTAAAAACATTTTGTGAACTTTGATCAACCAACAAAAAAATTTACAGGCGTTCATGTTGACCTACCGTAAGTCGACAATGTGCGTTCTGCGAATGCTAATGCACTGGGGTACGGGCCACGTGACTTTGCTACCGGGGAAATTTCAACCCCCTAAATAATGTTCCCCCAATCGGACACACTGCGCCGGGCGGACTCACGTCGGGCTTTGCCCCAAATGTCTAGTTTAACTGTGTCTAGCACGCATTGTCAGTAAGTCAAATTTCAGCCTTGCATATTCGTCCGGCAATTTCCAGTCCTGCATTTTCAGGCGACCGCTGACATCGCCCAGCAGTCAATTGTCCGCCTGTCCTGTGCCAGGCCGGCCAGCGGCATTAATGACAGCTAAACGTAGATCAGCTTAGGACGAGAATTGAAATACACGACACAGGGGCCTGCACAACTGTATACTGAGACTTCGCAGACATCAGCTCTGTCCCAAACTCATAACGATCAAAAGAGGCAACGGTAACAACAAGAAATTTGAGCTAATGCTCACGAGACATAGCAGTTCCTGTGTGCAAATTGCCGTAGTCCATCTCCAGCCATTTCGTCGCAATTCACTCTTGAATTGCGCGGCGCAGCCGAAAATTGCAAAAAAACAACAATGAAACCCCTTATTTTGGAGTTCAGGGTCTTTCAAAGTCATCGATGTTGATACGACTAAAAAGCTCGTCATGGGGCTTGTTGTGATAGGCAGCATATCCATGCATATCTGCAACCGTTTTTTTTTACGGTAGACTTGCCAACAACGGTAAAATAACGACTTTTATGCGATACCGCTCTTTGATGCCCTCGTACGCAGGTTTCCTTGAACCTAGAAGGTCGAGACTTGGACCGTTGAAATCTACGCTCAATGCTGAAAATTTCATATGCAGCTTGTCTTGGTCTATCTGTAGTGAATTCGGCGCAATTCGCTCTTAATATGTGTGTCGCAGTGTCCGGACATAACCCCCCTGGGCAGAACCCCCCCAGGACGAAACTCCCCCTCCTTGACACACCATCCGTCGCCCTAGCCCCACTTGCTTTGATTTATCGTACAACGTATGCAGTACCACAAAGTCCACGACAACGAAGTAGTGGAGTTTGGGTCTTATTCCTAAATTAATTTCAGTCGTGGCTGATAGGCTAGGCCTACTAACTTGACGTTTAATGGCGACGAAGTTTAGCAGCCTCTGTGGATATCTGTGTTTCTAGTTATACTTACGCACTGTCGGTTTTTGACGTGCTACAGTTACATGTATGCTGCATATCGCGTCTACAGGACAGTTGCCGTCTGTCGTCCGTCCGTCGTCTGTATGTCATGGATGTATTGTGGCTAAACGGTAAATCGTAAGGCCTAAGGGGTCGGCGATGGTACTATCGGATAGGGTGCGGGCGACTTCTTATAGGCTGTCAATAGTAACCATGTCCCAATCTGCAGCGGTTCGGCCGCAATTTTTGCGTTGAGCGTGGCGTCGCCCGTTTCTAAGCTATTAGCTTGTCTATGTCATCGTGTCTCAGTTTTTCGGCGATGACGATGACAAAATTTGTAACGCGCATTTAGCACCAGAAAAGATAATGTTCAGCACTTGGTCATATTGCATAAAGCGCAGAAGCAATTTAGCACTCGAAAAACAAGAAAATGCACTAAAATACGCATTGCGAGACCCACAAATACAAACAATTGCTGGGGACGAAAGATGGCGGTCATCACACAAGCCGGTACCGACTGACGTCAGTCATGAATGATGACGTCGCGCTATCTTTCAGCATCTGTGAGCAGCTGCCGTCGCATCACTCGTCCTATGTAACTACTACAGTACGTCTGTCGCAATCGCGCCGTAACTACGACAGCGTGTAACTGAGTCACTGAGGCGCGTTCTAGAAATTTCAACACTCCGAATGCACGAGTGCAGCAACAGAACGAGTTTCTCTTGAAAGACGAACATGTTATCTTCATCAGTCGTAACCATGGGCGTAGGGGTCGGGAGGTTAGGGAGCATTTCTTCCAGATTCGGGCACAACGCAGTGAAAAATTTGGGCAAAACGGCGGAAAATTTAGATTAAAAAGTAAAAAATATATTGTAAAAAATACAGGACAGAGAGAAAGCGTTTACACAGTGCAAAGTTAAGCGCCGTATTACCACCCTAAATTGTCGTCCGTCTGTCTGTCTGTCCGTCTCTGTAGCGTTGATATGTTGTGGTCATCTAAGGTTGGTTACTTGGCAAGTAATTTCACGATTATAGGTTATCGTTTCCCGGAACCCTAACATTGGCGACGTTCTCCTATACCAAAGCATCCATCGCTCTATTCGCGCGCCATGCTATTGCATGAGCGGGTAATGCCAGCGTACACTGTATGACTGTGTATGTTGTCTTTCTGTCCGTCTCGTGTAACGTTGATATACGCTAATCTTATAAGTTGGGCTAAAATCGAATTTTGTTACACGCGTCCGCTCTTCGAACGCATAACTTCAGCTAGGCCTATCTATAGTGAAAGGGGAACGCTCTCTAAGTTAGTCAAAACATAAATAGGGTAAAAAATAATATTATTGGTGAAGGACCAAGGTTACTACTCATCAATAAGAAGTACCTTAACAAGCAGCGCCAGCATGACGAGCCCATTGCTTGACTGTATCGCTTGTGTCATGTTGCCGTACAAGTCCGAGTTGTAGCCGAGTATTTGTATCTGTACACCAGACCACAGAGTTGCACGGTAGAGCAACAATTATTTCATGATTTTTTCGACCTCATATTTCTTGCCACAGTGTCTGGAGTGTTACAGCCGCCAATAAACTCACTCCAGTCTAGCGTGACGGTTGAAACGAGTCTCGCGTCTGTTTATAACATATACACGCACGTCACAGCAGAACACAACTTCGATCGCGGTCATGGAATCGTTGTTTTGATTGTATCGTTACACTCGCACAATACACTCTAAACCGTGACGAAACGTAGGCGATTTTCTGCGACACTGCATGCGTCAAGGCACTTGTTTCAATTCTCTCATTTCAGTTTCCTCGAAATAGTTTAAAGGTCCATGGCCACGGTCAAACTCACTCGCGCAATTTCTGTAGATTTAAATTAGACATTTAACCTCGCATATATAATATGTCGATTTCAGCTTCATAAATATATGAAATTAATGCGTGAATTCAAACGAAATGCGGCATTACGTTACGTTATGCGAAATATTCTAATCTATCTGTGTCCGCAGTGACGTCATGACCCTAGCCCATATAGATCACGAATATTAATGGCTAGCCGACGACGTCATCATTCTAGGCTAAGCCATAACGTCTATAGGCTAAACTCATGACGTCACCGCAGGTCATCATGGCGGCGCGTTTTCTACGTCGTTTTCGTAGATCGTCGACTTTAAAGGTAATTTTTTCCGTGTTGACAGAACGCTGGGCGCCGATATTACTGTCAAAGTTATCATAAAATTCTGCACTTTCAGGAAAATGGATAAAATGTATATGTTAATTTTGGTGACCACGGACCTTCAAGTGTTTGCTAGATGAAGTTTAAGCTTGCACTGCATTTTTCTGTTCTGTGCTGCAGAACAAATACACAGCTGTTACAGCTCGAAGTAAGTAAGTAAGCAGAATTTGGGATTGGGATTTTAAGATGTGGTTGCTCTAAGAATGGCCTACACAGAAGCAGACTGGTCACGTGGTCAGTCTAAACTGAACGGTGATTGGTCGGTCGGTTGAGACAATGTTCGCAGTGACTGACATCATGCATGCGCCTAGCTTCAATGACGATGTGACTTCGTGACGCCGTGACGTGACGCTGCACGCTCTCGTGCCATCAATCACCGCGGTCTCCGTTCGTTCTCCCGCAAAGCCGCCCCGCCACTGTCACTGCCAGCTCTCTCTCCTCTCCCCGCTCGCTTCGGCTTGGCTCGACTCTGTCCGGTGTTTTCCGGGCGAGTGCTCTTTGATGGTCCGTCGCTTGCTGTCTGAGACACTGTAATCACTACAGTAACGCCATTCCAGATGGTCGGCTGGCGTGCGCCTGCTGCTGGTGCCGGGCTAAATATACGACCAAGACGACCCAGGCGCCGGTTGCTATGACTACATCGTGGTTTCAGCAGCTGCAGTTCGTATAGCCGAATGTTTATCACCAGTTCGCCCAATAAACACGCCGATATAGCAGCGTTAATAGTCAGGCACACGTTTTATTGTGCGGCGGCAGTCCTAATAAGCCGCATTACCTGTCTTGCTCTCCGTCCGTCCGTTCGTCTGCCCGTCTGTCCAGCACGGGCTTTGAACTGGAAACAAAAAAGCGCATAAAAGCAACTGAAATTGGCGTGATCATCCACCACGGCAGGAGTAACCGATGTGATAATTTTTAGCTTTTGCGGTTAGTGTTGCGCAGTGCGATACACAGCTTGGCGGACGGTGTATGTCAGGTGGACATTGGGCATACCATCTTCGCTTGCCGTAGGCCTACAGGAAAAAAGATAGCGCATTGTTCATTTAATGCCGTGCTCACAGCGACAAACTCAACTCAACTCAATTGGAGTGACATTGGACCAATGGCAGCGAGCTGCGCTTGGAGATTTCCCGCGCTAAGCACTGCAAACATTATAGCGCCAATATGAGGCCAACAGGCCTATGCACTTTGCGAAAAAGGAAAGCCGTTGCGGTATTTGCGTTATTTATTCTGTCAGACTTGATAAGGAAATTATGAAACACACGGCCGGAGGACATGCCAGAGAAATCCTTTTCATACGCGGCATAAATATAGAAGCGATCGTGGTGGCCGTTGCGTTTATTGCGTTGCGTGCGTTAAGTTCAAGTAGCTCTATCAGCCGGTCTTGCTGGGCTTGAGGCGGGGTATGTTCACCTGCGTCGGATCGCATAATCCCATACGGCAGATGACGCTCCGTAGCTCTCAGATGGGGTTCCCATAAAGAGCTACAGTCTTTAAACCTTTAAACATTTAAAAGGCTGTAATTTGCTGAACTTCAGTAGTTTATCGTTTCAGCGAGTGCGATTGTGTGAATGCCGACGAAGCTGCAGGCGTAGCGTGTGGAAAACAATAGGTCTACATTGCACAGCCACAGACTGACCTCGGCTGGGAACGAAAGACCGTTGATGGTGTGCTCCGAACCAGTGCTGTCGGTGACGCCAAAGTGTATGATGAGCTCACTGACTCGGTACTGGTATGACAGTGGTCCGGCGCTGACGTTGACGTAGTGTAGACTCGGGTCATCGAGTATCAGTCGAATGTCGTGTCCAGTGTTTATCAACGTCCCGCTCGTCTAGCACATCAGTAAGTAAGCAAGTGAGCAACTTTTTTTATGGTGCCTTAATTGACTCTAAAAACCTCGCACAAACACACACGCGCTTAACAAACTCTGCCGAGAACCGCGATGCAACCTGGACAATGAAGCGGATCTAATACTCGTTCCCAGACCAGCAAAATTTCATTCAACCAAAAAATTCTTGGATCTAAAATCTAGGATCATTGTGTATCTATGTTATGTACACTATTTCGTCTAATTATTTGATAACTGGAGTCATCGTCATCGTCATCATCATCATCAGCAGCAGCAGCAGCGGTGGCGGCAGCATGAAGACATGACATTAAGCTGTGATAAGCATAAATGTGATAAACGTTTACAACGTTTACAAAAAAAAATCTTTGTAAACGCGTTTATTATTTTATCAGCGTTTATCTCAATAAAAATTACATGAACGAAACGAAGCAAAATTATGACAGCGACGAAGATAATTAGTGGACAGGACAACTCAACTTAGTTTTTCACGTAGCTATAAGATCAAAGTGAGTGAATTCTGGGCACTTTTGCAAAACGGTTGTCACAGAACTAGAGTAAGACATTCTTTGACAATGAAAAAACTTATTGGAATTTGGAATTATCCAAATAATAGGCCTAATATTCAAACTTACGCTCTGTGTACGTTTACTTCTAGTTTACAAACGTTTACAATCTTTTTCCTAACAAACGCGTTTATTAACGTTTATTATATTTTTTGGACGTTTATCACATCTATGCTGATAAGAAGCTGGAAGAAAGCTGACTGGTTGGTATTCGGTAGCAGCATCGTCAGTTAGGCCCGCCACACATGCTGCTGCGACAAAATAAAATAAAACAAAGCTAGAAAAGATTGGGCAGAACTCAACGTGAGTCCGCTAGGGGGCGCCGTCAGTCCGATTGGGGGGAAAATTTAGAGGGTTGAAATATTCTTCGTAACAAAGTCACGTGGCCCGAACTCAAATGCCTCGACATACTCCAGAATGTGCATTGTCGACTTAAGATGGGTCAACATGCGCGCCTATAACTTTTTTTGTTCGTGGACCAAAGTTCACCAATTTTTTTCGCTCAACGCAAAAGGGGCTGTAGTTGATTAGCTGTTATCTCGATTTTAACACCTTGCTCCTTTCCAGATATATTTGCCGTCACCGTCAGTCTCAAGTTGTCGCAAATCACGCAAATTTTTGCACGTTTAGGGCCCTCACAAATTTTAACAGAAACAAAGATTCACATTGATCAAAAGCTGTACCCGCGTTATCACCCTTACCTAGCGGCAAGTCAAGTGGCAAAATTTTGAAAGACTACATTTCCTACACCCAAAGTTATAAGCGCGCATTTGCTGAATTTTAAGCCAACTTCTGACCCCCTTTGAAAAATTGTTGGGGACCCCGATTACCGGTCGGCTGTGCGTTAGCAAGACTTGGTCATTCTATAGCGCGTGTAAAAACGTCAAGGCGCAGCACCCCCTATAGGGGCCAAAATATGGCCTTCCGAAAAAGTCGATTTGGGTGGGTATGATTTTACGCGCGAAAACAGCTACTGCTTTCAGCGCGTCTTAGCCATCGCAATTCTGTCCGTCCGTCTGTCTGTCACACTGGTGGATCAGTCAAAAACGGTGCAAGCTAGAATCACCAAATCTTCACGTCGGCTGCCTGGAAGAATCTAGTTTCAGGAACCGTAAAGCTTTTCCATAAATTCGAAGAGGGTCACCGTGAACAGGGGCGCTAAATGAAATGGCCAATAAGTCGCTGTATTTCAGTAACGGTGCGAGATAGGGCCGAGGTTACTATTTATCACTAATAGCAAGTCGTACACTGGTTCTCGATTGGCGCCGAATTCAATGACCTTGAATGACCTTAAACTCCAAAATAGGGGGTTTATGGATGTTTGGGCGATTTCGGGCTGCGACACAAGTCTATATCTTCACAAGGTGGCGCCACGGAACTATCGTTATGCGATCGAGATAGAGAATTTGGTAGTTGTATATTAACTTAGCGTGAGCACCCAAATTTTCAGCTAAACTACTAAACCGGCACACTGCTATAGGCTTTCGCGCGTCTCGTGAGCATTAGCTCAAATTTCTTGTATCATATTAGATCTCTAAAGTTACATGGGTAAAGTTCGTCAAACTTTCATCAGCAAACGCAGGAGGAATTGCGGTTGATCAAGTATTTGTCTGATTTTGAACTTTTTTATCCGTTCAGGAGACATTCGACGTCGAAATTTAAAATTGGCATGTTTTGGCCCCTAAAATTTTTATGGCAGGGCGCCTAAAATTTTTGACTGGAATTATGAAACTGAACACACTTCAAGTCGTGAGAGTTTCGCGCCGATCGGCCGACAAAGCTCGAAGAACTCGTGGCGAAAAAATAAACCTAGAAATTTGGGACAAAGCCCAACGTGAGTTCGCCTGGCGCCGTAAGTCCGACTGAGGAAAAATTCAGGGGTTAAAATTTTCCCGGTAGCAAAGTCACATAGCCCAAAGTCATAGATGTGATAAACGTCAAAAAATTATAATAAACGTTAGTAAACGCGTTTATTAGGAAAAAAATTGTAAACGTTTATAAACTAAAAGTAAACGTACACAGAGCGTAAGTTTGAATATTAGGCCTATTATTTGGATAATTCCAAATTCCAATAAAAGTTTTTTCATTGTCAAAGAATGTCTT
>Ga0209367_1009848_pt1 | contig 12897 bp, 13 predicted proteins | sample WorMetLIZISLAND2_FD_187412 | JGI IMG/M metagenome (GOLD analysis project Ga0209367, IMG submission 187412) | Marine gutless worms symbiont microbial communities from Max Planck institute for Marine Microbiology, Germany - Olavius geniculatus... ... | reverse complement strand
AGTACAAGTCTATATCATTCACTAGGTGGCACGGGCGCCACACTACTATCGTTATGCGATCCAGATAGAGAATTTGGCATTTGTATATTAACTTAGCATGGACACCCCAATTTTCAGCTAAACTATTGAACTGGAACTGCTATAGGCTTTTGCACGTCTTGTGAGCATTAGCTCAAATTTCTTGTTATGTCTCTGTGTCTGTCTGTTTGTATGTCCAGCTGTTGTACGTAATCCGTGACAAGTCAAACGTCTGTCGACACATACATCTGCCAGCTCAGAGTGGCAGCAGTCAAGTGCTGGCTGCCATGAGACGTGGATACACAGCAGAAGCTTACCTTGACCTCGTCCATCACATCCGAGATGTTATTCCAGGTACAGATTACAATGGTTGTCGAACCGGATGTTTTCTGACTTTGAATAAACTCAGGTTGAAACAGTGAAGTAGTACATTATATATATTCGTCAAATTACTGTAGAAACTTTACTCATTGGTTTCGGTGGTAGGCTGAGTTGCAGGCTGATCATGTGTGTCTCTTGCTGTCTGTCTGTGTCTCTGTCTATCTGTGTCTCTCTGTGTGTGTGTCCAGATGTGTCGCTGTCGAGCGACTTTATCGCTGGTTTCTGCAGTGAGACAGAAGCTGATCATCAGCTGACATTAGATCTAATTTCTCGTGTCAAGTACAACTTTGTCTACTGTTTCCCATACAGCATGAGACAGGTGAGGCGTCACAGATGTGTAATATTACTGTTAGTAGCAGCAGTAACAGAAAAGAAAAAGGGTGCCTTTTTATGAAACACCGTGTACAAGCTCTGCCAGTCTGACTGAATTATGAAAGAAATAAAAAGGGTGCCTTTTTTATGAAACATCGTGCAGGAGGCAGTAGTTGATTCATAAAGAGGTAGATTAGCAATGCTTTAAAAAAGCAGCTGTCACTATGATCATTCAGTCAAATCCACCATTCTGATACGCTGTTTAAGGTTGTGTTTGTTTTTGTGTATGCATTTGTGCGGTTTGGTGGTGTAATAGTTGGCATGTCTGACTTGTAATCACGAAGTCACAGGTTTGACTCCCATTCATTTCACTGTCAGGTACCCATGGGAAGTTGTTCATGCGCATGTGCCTCTGCCACCAAGCACTATAATTTAATACCAGTTTAATCGCTGGGAAGGTAATGGAAGTATATGGAGAGGTCTAGCCCTTCGACAATATAACTGAGCTGTGTTTGTACTGACTGCTGGCTCAGTGCTGCTTTATAAATGGAAATGAGCACCAACCCTAGGCTATTAGAACTACCATTATGTTACTTACATATGCACACGCACGCGTATAATGGAGTTCTTACAATTTTAGGTTAACCTCATTTTTGTATTTTTGTGTTTCGTGTTTCTGTAAAGGTTAAACTTTCTGTTTATTGTAAAGTTTAAACTTACCATTCCGTTATTGTTTTTGTGTGCATTCTGCCTGAAAAGGCCGTTCTCGAAATGACCTATACTGTGTCAGGTGGTACGTTAAACCCTACTCACTCTTTTTAACAGCACTGTTGACTATGGGTAGCTAATTTACCTGGCTACGTGTATGTGTGTATGTATCAGAAAACACGTGCATCTCATCATCTGGTCGATGACGTCAGCGATGGTGTCAAACGTCGACGTCACCAAGAACTGGTGGACGCGTTTAGACACTGTGCTCGCCAGCTCAACCAGTCTCACATTGGACAGCAGCACGTCATTCTCATTGACCGGGTATCTTGACTGTTTTATCTGACATCGTCACTGTTTAATACGCCACGTTACCTGTTTTGCCCATTCGTTTGTTTGTTTATCTATTCTTCTGACTGTTTGTTTGTCAGAGATCAGAGTCACAGTTGGCATTGCAGTATGCCTATGCCCACATAATATGCTGACATATTTCGTGGTATGTTTGTTGGTGTGTTTACTCTGTGCTTTCTGTTTTGTATTTTAAGCTAGAGTTTTTCACGTTTTTCTTCTGTCCTGTAGACAGTGTACTACGTTATGATTGTCTGGATGAAGAGAGGGAAGATTATCAAAACTTATATGTGTTACATTCAGCCATGTACGGGGGCTGTTGTAAATGACAGGGCTTTCTGATAATCCATAATCCTTAGAATTGTTGATGAGAGCACTAATATCCACATGCTTGGCTAGCAAACCATTTGAGGTGTGGTGGGATTGTTGCTAATCAATAGGGCCCACAGTTTCCCGCGGTCCATGGAATTTCGTGCCGAGCCGTCGAATTGGCTATTTTCCTTAGAATTTTGATAATTTTGCGGAATTTTGCAGAAGTTGAAAAATGGCTGTTGATTAGTACAATCATCAGCTTGGTAACATAATTAAATAAGCTTAAGATATCATGGAAAATCAAAGCAAACTGTCTAAGTTTGTGGGCCCTGTAATTAGCCATCTCAATACGACACAATGGTAAATAAACGTAGTGTGAGTTGACAGATTGCACTTTTAATAAGAAAAAAAGGATAATATTTTTTTTATATTGCTAGTGTAACTGAGCACTTAACAGCCAGCCTTTGATAACTAAAGTTTCTTAACAGGATATAGTTCAGTTTACTCACAAATTTAAGGCCACAGTAAGCCACGGAATTTGGACGATTTTCTCATGGTGAGCCGCAGAATTTTGTGAGCTAAATTTTCTGTGGAAAACTGTAGGCCCTACTAATCATTCTACTGCAGATTTGATGCTGAGTTTGTCATTGGAATAAGTGTCAAAGTTAGTTAAGCAAAAATGTCAGCCAGTGCTGACATAACATGCAGCCATCTGGTTAGCTAACATGATATGTGGCCATTGGCATAGCTGTGCCTGATGCAAGCCTAACCCTAATTTTTAAAATTGAAAATAGGCACATTGGTTATTTTTGTCTTTGGGAACATCCACACCAATTCTGATCTATCTGTGCCTGTTTCTTTAAGTTAAGAATTCGTACAGGACAGACAGATGGACGAGATCTGTAATGCCGTCTATTAACATGGCCACATAATAAAGTGATAAAGTTTGGCATTTTATTTATATTTAGATTCACTTGCCCATGAATTTTAATGGGAAAACTGTGTTTGTGTATGGATGTAGGTAAGTAAGGGGCCAGTCTATGAGTGCAGTGTACAATGATTGTATCTTGGGCTACTCATATACCAACCATGTGTGAACTGTATGTGTGAATTGTGTGTGTAGGTAAGTAAAAGATCGATGGATGCGATGGCTGGTAGAACCGAGTCTAACGTACGAGTGATTGTACCTCAGGCTCAAATACCGACATCGTCATCATCGCCATCATCACTGAGATCTATTCAACTCGGAGATTACGTCGTCGTTCAGGTTGATTGTCATTCGTTTTCTTGTTATTGGTACTTCCCAGTGGCATATCAAGGTTTTGAGGCGCCCACGTTGAGCAGTAAGCTAGGGGCCGTCGGTTGCGAGGGACTGAAGCTCGAAGGCCTGAGAGCGGGGTGGGGTTTTGAGAATGGACAGCAAGCCACCTCTGCATTTGCTAGGAGTTTGAGATGAAACCCTAGTCAGGAATTATTACACTTTTGTGCTGCCAGTCGACTGCTCCTGAATCGTGCATGCATGTCATTTACAAACTTTATAGTAATGCTAAAGACATTGTCCTAAGCCATGATCGAAGTCATTTTGAGGGTAAACCTGCCCCCAGTATAGTAGTAGTAGTAGTAGTAGTAGTAATGATAGTAGCAACAGCGGCAGCAACAGGAATAGTAAACCACCATAATTTTATGTCGTTTTTATGTCTGAATGTATGCCACTGTATGTATTGGTGAACAGTTTTTCAATAAGTAGGTCCATTATTTCCTGGTCTTCTTTTTTGTATTGCCTCGCTCTGGGCCCTAAGGAGCTCGTGGGCCCCACTTTATTGAACCACCTGAACCCTTGGTTTCAGGGTTGATATATTTGTTGTGATAATTACTTTAATGCATTGATTTACTGTACATCTGTGACCTAATTGTATTCAGATGCTTGTGTGGCACTGTGTTCAGGTAAACGATGCTACATCACAAGTGATGACTGCCACTGCACTCTATCACACCACGTTGACTAGTAGCAACCCGGGACTATCTCCCATGCTGTCGTTGGCTGCCGTGCAATGACGTCACGACAACTACATCTTGCCTAGCAACCTGAGTTTGTCTCCAGCAGCACTGTCATTGGCCGTTGTGCAGTGACGTCATCACGCTGTGCCTCCTTTCCCCTAGTGACCTCTAGTGAGTGGTGTGACAGTGGAACTCATTCACTTGTTGTCTATGCCATTTGAAGTGATGTAGTCGAGTTCTCTTAGTCGGAATCTAAGCTTGAGTCCAGGACCTGGTGCAGTGAATTTGATGTGACAGGGTACGAGTTGACATTAGTAATTGTAACTGTTTTATAGATTAGACAGCATTGGTTTGTTGATGCTACATTTGCAAAATATTTACTAATGAAGTCATGCAATGCTGCATCCAAATTCATTGGGTCCAGTTTCTGAGATCTGGGGACTAGAGTCCGACCTGGGTACATTGCCAGACTTGAGTACTGCATGACTGACCATTAGTCAAACCAAGTCCTGCTAGGAAAAGTTTTCAGTTTATACTGACATTTACATGTTGAGTATCAACTAGTGACTGCCTAGAGATGCATACTTCATGCACTATGAGAACTTTTGAGTCCACACTAAGGCTTCATTTCCTTGCCTTTTTTCCTCTCTTTTCTCCCCTTTCTTTCTCTTACTAATTAGCTGGAGGCCCAGCAGCCAGAAACGTGTTTTGGTGCACTGTCAAAACGTATCTTTTAGCAAAACCATATTATAATTATATAGGGTATGGTTTGAGTGGCATAGCCTAATATCTGTGAGATCAAGGAACTGATAGTACCTTTGTTTACAATATGCATTTTGTGTGTGACACTAGATGTAAATTGTAGATCTTCACTGGACGCCAACACAGTGGAAACTATTTTAAAAACTATTTTAATATGGAAAATAATTCTTAGTGAGCTTAAAGCGGAGGCCTGGGGGTAGTGAAGCTGAACCCAGCAAGGTCGAGGAGCTAGATGTGAGTGGGGCAAAAGACCCCACAGGTTGAAAGCCTGAGCTTTTTCACGTTCCACGGAAGTGGCAAATTAAATTGACCTACTATGTTTTTTTTGCAAACATGTATAATATGTTAAATAACATGCTAAAATTTTTTACTGGTTGAGTCATAAAGGGGCTGGGGGCTTGAATCCTTATCAATCACCTTAGCTAAATACGCCACATGCCCATACGCAATTTGCACATCTCTATTGTTTAAACAGTCCAGGTGCTACACGCTGACGCTATAGGGCCTGCACGTCTTAGCGTAGCTATTTATTGTCTGGCACCAATTTGTTTATAACAAATTAACAACAAAGGCAGTTTTCAGGACGTAGCCTTATACAGCTTTTTATTCTTATCCATGTCTGTTTGACCCACAATTTGATGGCGTTTTCCCTTACGCTAAATTGATTACTTTCGTTAGAGGTGCAGGGCGAATTATTTGTGTAACAACTTTCAAGGTAAGCAAACAAGTTTCACAACCGTACCTGTCACATTGGACAGACGGGCGTACAACATACAATAGCATTATCTTCACCGTTGCTATTGCATGGCACTAGTAAAACAATATTATATAACAGTCCTCGGCGAAAGTGTGGCCAACCAAATACCGGAGTTAATGGTGTTCTCGAATGCCTCGTGCTTTGTAGTTTTTGACGCGCTACAGCTTGCTGTCGGTGTCTATGGCACGGTTGTCTTTTGTATGTTACATATGTATTGTGGCTAAACTTTGGGTCGTAGGGGAAAACTTTTAGCACGAATAATTAGCTCTGTGTCGAGGCTGTCTGCGTACAAAACTTGGCGATGCAGTGCAAGGGGAACATTTTCAAATTTGAGGTTGATTGGAGGGGGTAGGAAAAAATGTGCGTTTTCAACTGAAACTGGCTATAAAAATTATCTCCAAAACGGTGAGAGATAGGGTCAAGGTAGCCGACGGTGACAGTGGACAGTTCAATAGGCTAGCAATACATACTGAATGTGACGCTGTGTGCCATGGTTAGAGCCAAGGTAGCTATTAATCACTAATACCCGGTAGTAATAGCAAGTGGCATACACTCTTTTAGATGAGATGAAAAGCATCGACCTTCGATGACCTTAAAGCCTAAAAGGTCAGTACTGCACCTGAAATTGTGTGCAGGCTGTAGTTAGTGATTGCAATCCCGGAATTGAATTTTCAATCCCGGGATCCCGTTTCGGGATTAAGGTCACAGATTGGTCGTCATTTTAGTATCATTAGCCTAATTGACTTATTTCATGCATATGATGTAGGGTAACTGGAATAGTTCCATAGGTGAAACTTTCGTTGTCTAGAACTTTCGTTCTCAACATCAAAATTAGCATGGAACTTTCGTTCCCTAACACTGATTATTAGGCATATACTGTACAGAATTTTTGACGTGCTTTTTTTAATTACAGCTATGCTGTAGACGTCGATGGTACCATTGTCGTCTTGTCTCTCGTCCGTCCGTCCCTCCGTCTGTCTGTTCGTAACGGATGTATTGTGGATGAGCGTTGGGTCATAGCGGAAAACTTTTTGCACGGATAATTAGTTCTGTGTCAATGCTCTCTGTGTACAAAATTTCGGGGATGCAGTGCAAGGGAAATATTTTCAAATTTGGGGTTGAGTATATAGACGGCGGTAGGAAAATGTGCGTTTTTAACGGAAAACTAGCCATATCTCGCCCTTTCAAATGAGATAAAATCATCGAACTTGGATGACCTTGAAGGTCAGTACTGTAACAAAAACTGTATAAGCTGTAGTGCGTCTTCTCTAGCAACAGCTAAGCTTTCTTCTTATTATTGTATCCTGTTGAAACTACGTAGGCCTATACCGGTACGTCTATAGCGAGTGACACAAAATTGTGGAGCTTTTTCGCTGAACTATATAAGCACTACATATAAGTATAATGGGTTCAGTAATTATCAGTGTCAAAGAACGAAAGTTCCATGCTAATTTTACTTTTAGAAACGAAAGTTCCACCTATGGAACTTTCGTTCCCCGTGAACGAAAGTTCTCGGGTACGAAAGTTCCATGAATCTGATGTAGCACAGGTTCATACGTAAGGTATATCCGAACTGCAGGGAGTGATAATGACTGTCAGAATACGAATTACAGTGCACAGCAAAGAGTGGGAATCTAGAGCACATAAATATTTTTATTAACCATTTAACACGCGAAAAAAGTACGATTTTAACTAATTTTGTAATCCCGTAATCCCGGTATTGAGACACCGCCAATCCCGGGATTCGGAATTGGCGAAAACGGCCGGGATTCGGGATCCCTGGATTGCAATCGCTATCCGTAGCGCATCGTCTTGTTTCTATTGAAATGAATCACGAGATGCCTCAATTTTTACTTATTTACTAAAAAAACTCATCGCCAGTGGACCAATCACAGGCAGACAACTCGGCTGCCTGGGCACCGCCCACTGTACGCGTGTTTGTTTACACCGGCTTGTGTGATTGTCTAACTTAATTAATACAAATTTACCTTCAAAATGCGTCACATCTTGAGTGACGCAGTCGCTGGTAACATCGTCTGTGCAGCTTTTTTAGTAGCTGGATTGTTGGTATTATGTACTTCGGTGAATGAAGCGAAGAAGCTGACAGAAGCGACAGAAGAGAATTGTGAAGGTAGTGACGAACCCCTAATCGCTGACAGAATGACATGATGACAACATCATCAAATGTCAACTCTTGCTAATCTTGATTGCTGTAACACTTATACTCTGCATTGTACCGCTTTGTTTGATTGGTGTCATACTGTCAGTGTCATGAAAAAAGTACAAAAGTTGCTATGCTGCTGTGGCCTGTTTTGCATGTGTATATACTTAATCTGTTTTAAGCAACGTCTTTCTTTATCAGTATGACAATTTTTCCAGATTTATTTTTAATACGGATTTTTGTTGCCAATTCAGTGTCTGATGTGTGATGATATATTGTGTTTATTTACGTTGCAGTATGCGTCAAGTTCCTGAATAAATTTATCGAGTCTTTGGACGAGTCGACAAAAAGCACTCCGCTGAAGATTGAGGAAGCATTCAGGAAGTTCTGTAAGACAGCAAAGCGCGATGACAATAGATTTGTGAGCTTTGCTGTTTCTGTTATATTTTAATTATAAGTTGTATATTAAGTTGATTAACCCATTAGTGCTCATATTATTTTATCATCTATGGTTACATCAGGTGTCCCATATATGGGATCCTAGACGTAAATGGGTCAAGCATGACAAACGCCATTATTTTGTAGCCTGACACCTGGTGTACATATATAGCAAGTTGCGCTCTAGAATCGTGGCTCGCAGCATGAGGGATGCCTGGTGTATGTGACTGCACACTCTTTTGTGGCCAGGGAATCGGAGCCTCAGGAAGGTGGTGGGCTTGGTTAGGCCCAGTCTGTAATGGTCTAAAGGTGCCTCCGGCAGTGGCACCAAAGCCCTGATGAAGCGCCGGCATGCGTGTCGGGGACAGTGGCCACAAAAAAGCAGTTTTGCTTCATTGTATAATACTGCCATATTAATCCACAGCACGAAGCAAATTAATTGCAGGAGGTAGCGAACTCAGTGATGCATATGCACTGATAGTTGTATAACCCATTAGTTCCCAAATTATTTTATCATCTACCATTAAATTAGGTGTCCCAGTGTCCCATATATGGGATCGTAGGCATAAATGGGTTAACGATTATTATGACATGTTTTCAGCAGAACAAATAACTGTGCATACAATATGTTATTATAATAACATCAACAAGTAAAAGTTATTTGAACTTATTTTTGCTGTCTGATGTCTTGCTCTGATACCACCGTTCGAAAGCATTTAGCAGACTTCGTATCTCTCAGACCTACAGCATTAGCATTATCTTGCACGTGCATTACAACTACAACAAAGTTTTTTTCTGGCATTTACTGCAGTACTGGAATGCAGCATTTGACAATAAATAGTATGTTGAAATACGTACTGGTTATATAGAAAGAGAGTCATTGTTAAATTAATGGAACTGTAGGTTGTGGATGAGTTTGTGGTTGTATTTGATGTGCAGTGCTACTATGTGGGTGGCCTGGAGGAGTCTGCAACCGGCATGCTGAGCGAGATGTCAAAACCCGTCAGTTGGTCGATGCCAGCTGACAAGATCTGCATGAAACTCTACCGCCGAGATGAACAGATCTGTGACCTTCGATACGGTGTGTTGTTTATAGATGTTTTTTAATAAAGTAATTTGTTAATAAACAAACTGTCCAACTAAGAGAGAGTTTCTGATTCTTTTAGTTAAATTATCAGGTTGGTAATCATTGGTTTACGTTAACTGAGTGGTTTACTTTGGATGTGTTTCTGAGCAGCATCTTGTCTGACCGTCTCTTAACTACAGTACTTGTAATTACAGACAGCAGTTCACCTGTCTGCTGGTTTAGATGTTAACCAAACTCAGCGTGATCCTTTTTTCTCTGAGTGTCTAACCGCGTTAAACTCTGTTGATCCCTTTATTGTGATAATTTTTTGAGTCCTAATAGTGGTGTATGAACTTTATCAGTTTTGACGATAAACCGGTTCTCAGTGCCCAAGTTTACTTGCAGTTGACCATAATGATGTTACCTTGTCAAGTTGTCACTTATAATACGCATTTGATTTACTTTGTTTTATACACTGTGTTCAGAAAAAAAAACACCCACTCGCGTTTTGTTTTATATCTTCGTGGAAAATGTTCAGATTTTCCCACAAAATTTTCAGAAATGTTTAGGAGGAAACAAGCATTCTACATGTGAAAAGGTTGGATATTCTTTGCTACCGATGATGTCATGCTGATTTCATGTTTCCTCGTTTATAAATTATGGGTTTTGCCGTTGAAGAGAGACATTGGTGGAATGTTAAAATACACCAATTGGTCATTGTGCAGACTGAACCCAAAAATATGCTAATCCATCACATAATTTATCATTGTGAACTATTTTCGTGGTTTATCTTTTTCGCTGACTCTGAGATCCTCAACTTTTTCGGATGTTTGCAAGCATATGCACACTGCGTGGATGACCACTTGCCCACTGTCAGTCGAATGGCTTGATACTGCTTGTCATGTCAGTTTTTTTTTATTTAAACACCTCATGTCATTAATATTACGATGAATATTCAATTGTCTGTTTATTGTCCAAAAACATCATGCACAAACTTGCGTCTACACAACTCCTACTGACTCGCAAACATTTTATCAAAGGTTTGTATTCAATGGTAAAAACCCATAGTTTAAAAACACGGAGATATGACAGCAGCATGACGTCACCAGTAGCCAAAAAAATATCTAATTTTTGGCTGGTGCAATACTTGTTTCCTCCTAAACATTGCCTGAAAATTTTGTAAAAATGAACATTTTCCACACAGATATAAAACAAAATGTGAGTGGGTGTTTTTTTCTGAACACAGTGTACATTGTGGTTGTACCATTGTACAGTTTTGTATGACTTGTCATCAAAAAACCATTGACCAGCACCTCCATTTTGTTAATTCACTCGCAGCCAAATGTGTCTAGGATTTTTTTGGCAATGTACTAATAGGGCCTCTGCAGATAGGTGTGATTTCACATCATTATCATTATATTATGTAAAATTTATAGTGCCCCTATTGCATAAGAGGCTCTATAAGCTTATCACAGAACAGAGCTTGGTCAATCTTAAGCCTGCACTTCTCTTGATGAATGTCATTTTATGTGCACTGTAAAAAAATTCTATTCGTATCTTTAACATAGCGTGTACTTGTGTGTATCAACAGAAAAGACATACGACTACTCAAAGCTGGATTTCAAGAAGTTGAAAGTGAGTGAGTTGAAGAACATTCTGTCGGAGTGGGGTGAGCAGTGCCGCGGATGCACAGAGAAGAGTGATTATGTACAGCTTGTGGAAGAACTGCTGCCGAAACATGCGCCGGATGCTGCCAGGGCACGGTTGCAGCACGAACTTTAGCTATCTATTCTCTCGTACTAGGAATTTCACTTGCTTCCTCTGACAATTAGGTGCCGACCAGTACAAAAATGAAATAGAGGACAAGTTGTCTAAAGGGTGTGACAGCTAGACACTTCAGTGGTATATCAGTTGCGTGTTCAGTGACACTTTTTCTTTTTTTTCTTTCATATTAATGTCTTTTGTTGATGTGGTTATCAATGGCAGAACTGGTGTATTGACTGTCATTCTCTTGAGCTTGTAGTTGTAGTTATAGGAGTATGGATTTATGACCATCTGCAGAGCAGTTTGCTAATACTGTATATTTTTTTATTCCTCAGTGCATCTGAGGCTCTGTGCTGGCAGGCAGAGCTAATTGGTTGATGGCGTGACAAGTGACATTTATTCATAATAGGCTGAATTCATGGTTGATTTGGCATTTTCCAAGGTAACTTCATCACCATATAGCACATAAACTGCTTAGAACTATTTGTTATGGTTCCTTGTCAAAACCTGAACAGACAAAACCTGGGCCATTGAAACTAGCCCACTAGCACGAACCCCAACCCTAACCTTAGCCCTTACCTTAACCTTATCCCTACTACTGTATAATCTCTATCCCTAACCTTAACCCTTAACTAACCCTATTCCTATTCCTAACTCAATCCCTAGCCCTAGCCCGAACTTTAATCCCTAACCTTAATTCATAACCCTAGCCCTATCCTTAACCTTATTTCTTAAACCTAAGCCTATATCACTGTGTCCAGATGTTGTTCCCGGTTTTTGTCGGTCTAGGTTTTGTCAGGACACCATTTGCTATACAGTTAAGCTGAGGAGTCTTTAGCCAAAAGGAACCCTGCTTGTCTTGTTGGCGTTGGCAGCCACATAATACCCAAATGGTTGTTTGCTTGGAATGAGTAGCTCTGTAATTTTCAACCGGGGTTCCTGGAGGTTCTGCGAGCATCTGCCAAGGGTTCCGCTGCTCATCAGTAAAATAATAAAAATAACCTAGTGTGTGAAATGTTGTCAGAACAAGCCATAGAAGTACTATGCACTGAATGCTTAGTTCCAAATTAGCACTTTTAGCCATCTACGAGGGCCATCCCAAAAGTTCCCGGCCTCGACATATTAGACAACAATATTTTCCACAATCTATACATCAGTAAGACGTACATCCTTTACGAACTCTAATGAGTCGGTTGCGGATATGACGCCATTTTAATTTCTGATGCCACAGAGCATTAAATAGAACTGATTTCCAGTGTCAAACAAAAGAGGCTCGAGTCATTCATCATCATGGATAGCGGACACCATCATCATTATCAGATTTCAAAACAGATAATAGTCACTGAGGGTAAGGCGTTGCTGTATGCAGAGTGGTCTTGGTGTAGAAAGTCATAGTCATGAACAGTCAGCTGGGTAACTGTAGACTTTGGACTAGACTGCAGTACTGAAATTTGGGGAAATTGTGCAGGGCTTGTTCCTGGGCCTGTCCCAGCCCCTCTGCCCATCAGGGGCCTATGTAACTAGTCACAAATTTTGATTGGCTTGTCACTAACACAACTGATATAATTAACAGTTAAATTTTTAATAAAAACAGTTTAAATTTTTAATAAAATTTCTCTGATACCATCAGATATTGGCATTGTGTCGTATTCTGGCTAAAGTGCTTTGATTAGCGGCTACAACAGATTAGACTATAGTATATTCACAGACCCAAATGAGAAATTCATAAACGTAGATGGCAGCTTTCATAAAATCAGATGCCAAGGCGCCTAAGTTTGGTAAATCCAGCTACAGACTGAAAAAGTTTCATGCAACAATCAGCCTGATTCAAATGCTGCTTGTGTTAGCGCACCAAATCGTTTCAGCTTAATG
>Ga0209367_1009847_pt1 | contig 12897 bp, 8 predicted proteins | sample WorMetLIZISLAND2_FD_187412 | JGI IMG/M metagenome (GOLD analysis project Ga0209367, IMG submission 187412) | Marine gutless worms symbiont microbial communities from Max Planck institute for Marine Microbiology, Germany - Olavius geniculatus... ... | reverse complement strand
GCAGTGGTGTGGGACAACCCTGCAGGAGTTAAGCCACGCTGCCCTAGATAGGCAGCGGTGGGCAGCGATAGTAAGAATGGCGTCAGACACCAACGGGCATTGAGCCCACGGTTGTCGATGATGATGTCGATGAAAGCCCTATCTCGCACAGTTACTGAGATACAGCGCAAATTTTGCCCACCCCTCTCTCATTTAGCGCCCTCCTTTAGGGTGACCCCCTCGAATTTATGGAAAAGCTTTATGGTTCCTGAAACTAGAGTCTTCCAGGCAGCCGATGGTGAAGATTTGGTGATCAATCCTATCTTGCACCGTTTTTGACTGATCCTCCCGTGTGATGGACAGACAGAACTGTGATCGCTAAGACGTGCTGAAAGCAGTAGCTGCTTTTGCGCATAAAAATGAAAGTGGCACGTTTTTATTGAGACATGGTGTAGTTACGGTTATCGTTTTTCCTTCCTTTTTAGTTTTTTGGATCTCTTGACTTCTATATTCACCATAACCATCTGTTTCTGGATTTTTTTACATCTCACACAACTGCACTTCTATTTCAGTTTTTCTCATATTATTTCTATTTAAAACATTTTCAGTACTTTTTAGCTTATGAGTACATTAAACTCACAGCTTGTCTGACAGTTTTTAAGAGCAAATCTTTATTGTATCATATTGTATGGTACTACTGCTATGATTACTGCTGCTGCTAGTACTTCGACTTCACGTCGTCGCTCGTTCTCACAGAAGTGCAATATGACAACATGTCCTGTTGTTCCTGCTACAAACAGCGTCTCATCGCAGGAGTTGAGAACAACGCTCTGAATGCCCAGCTGTGGGTCATCACTCAGCGGGTCGTAGCTGCCGATCTGAAACCAGCACCAGCACTGACAACAGTAGCGGCAATAGCAAGCAACAATGCTTATGATGCTATTATCATGGCACAGCCATTGTGAGTGCGAGAGTTACAAGGTTCATCTGATGAACACAACACAAGCGTTGGGCAGCTGCCAACCTTTCAACCCAAACAAATCCGCCTATATAATAATAATAATAATATACATTTTGATTAAATGTCACACATAACAACATTCAAAAATCTGTGTGTTTTTTTATTCTCATAGTGCTAAAAAACAATCATACAAAAAAACACACTCAATAATGAAACCAACAATAGGGTGCAACTCACTCTTCTAAATGGTGGCCACTCGTAGTCTGTGTCCAAGTTGCTAGCAACTTCGAATGAAGACACAGTTTCCTCGCCAAATATGTGTGATGTGGACAATGTGTATAGATGTGGCATGGAAGATGATGAAACGTCCCAGAAACGTACAGTACCATCTTCATGCCTGCGACCACAGCAGAAATAATACTATCACTATACACAACATCAGCAGCAACAGAATAAGTTCAACAGTGCTAAAAAGCATGTACTGTACAAAGGATTCTACATTCAAGCAACCACTGATGCATTGAATACCCGACACAAAACGCACATCTCCGAAAACAGCTAGTACAGCTGCGACAAAAGCTAATGTAAAAACAATTAAATATAGTGCCAGCCATTGTATTTTTAGCTTACCCAGTCAAGAAGAGATCGTATGACACAATTTCTCTTGTCAAAGGTTGTCCGCCTTTAATTGGCCAATCCTACAGGAAAATAATCACACAGTTCACATGCAATACCACCATGTAACACTGTAACATTAATAACAGTGAAGTGACAGCAACAGAACTGTTGTGTTGTTGGAGTCTCACATCGAGTTGACGAATGAGCAGTCAGCGCTTGTGAGTTCTCATGTGCAGGAGTAGAGTCCGATGGCGGCAGCACATCCACATCCACAGATGGTACCATTGGTACAGTTGTGAGACAGAGAAGTTGTCGTGACACCAGCCTTCCTCTATTCTCTTTTCTGTTGCAAGTCTGAGATGCATTGATGTTCAAAATGGGATACTCCCGACTTGCAGAGCTTCGCCACAACGATCGATCTTGTGCAGTTGTTTCTCAGGTTGCTGGGTCGATGTTGCACAGCTGTAGGTTTTTCTTCAATGCATCTTTATACCGTTTAACTAGACATGGTCTGTTTCCGGAGGCAAGTTGGCTGTAGAAAGTGGCCTTAGGAAGTCGTGTGTCAGACATGCGAACTAGATGGCCAGACCAGCGAAGCTGTACCTGTACAAACATGGCTTCAATTCCGGTCATGTTGCAGTGCTCTAAAACTTCCGTGTTTGGTATTTTGTCTTGCCATTTTATGCCAGTTATGTGCCTCAGACATCTGAGATGAAACTTGTCCAGGCTGTGTATGTGACGTCTGTAAATAGTCCCATGTTTCACAGCTGTACAGAAGGATGTTAAGTACAACAGCATCATAGAGATCGATTTTGGTTTTGAGACGCACCCCGTCTTCATTCCAAAGTTGACTCCTTAGCTGACCAAAAGCTGCACTCACCTTTGCAATGTGGTTTGTGACCTCTCCATCCAGTGATCCATCAGATGAGATAATGCTACCAAGGTAACAGAAGTTGTCAACGAACTGTAGGAGGGAATCTCCAATATATATATATTATGAGTCTCGAGTGATGTGCCAGAACGTTCTTGTTTCAAAACTTCAGTCTTCTTTATGCTGATTGTCAGACCAAAGCGTTTAGCAGCACAAGCGAAGCAGTCGGTAATCATTTGTGCATCTTCAAGCGAGTGTGCAACCAGAGCACAATCGTCCGCATCGAGCCAGCAACTCCGGGATTTTTGGATTTGGCATTGAGCCAGCAAAGATTGAAGATTCCTCCGTCAGTTATGTAGTGCACATTGATGCCAAGATGGTTGCTGTGAAAGGCATCCAGGAGCATGGCTGCATAGAATATGTTGAAAAAGGAGTGGAGCCAGGACACAGCCCTGCTTAGTACCATTGCGAACTGTGAATGGTTCAGAAAGCCCGGCCACATCAACCACTCTAGCAGTCATGCCATCATGAAAAGATTTGAAAGATCTGATGACGTTCACGAGCTTGTCCGGACAACCAAGTTTTCTCAGAAATGCCCACAGGCTATCGCTGCTATGCTTTCATCAGGTCAATGAATACCAAGTAAACCGTAAAAAAAACAAAGTCCTTCCCGAGCCTTACGGCCCATAGGGCAGCGCTGATCTCCGTTTCCTAAGGCCCTCAGCTAGACACCAGTTTTTACACTGCAAGACCACAGATACGGGGCCAGTGTATCACGCGGTGTGCCTGTTTGCGTCCCAGCAGTGAAATCGGTACCAAATTATACTGCTTGGTGACAGAGGCACATGTGTGTGAACAACTTGCCTAAGATCATTACTTGGACGTGTCCCGGTGCGAAGTCGAACCTGCACCCAAGTGACCTCAGGATTACAAGTTACCGTTACCGTTACCGTTAGACTACCGAGCCACACACCAAGTAAACCACAAGACATATAAAAATTTTGGACCAGAAAACCACCTAATAACAACATAAGACAGCAACTACAGAAAATAAATGAAACTAAGTAATATAATGGGAAACTACTATATCTCTTTACACTGACATATTGGATGCACCAAATGTCATCAGCAATAAATAATCAATTCCATAAAGTGCACAAGAATACAGCAATTTTTCAGGAACAAAAACACTACCAGCAAAGCACCTTCTCAATTCCACTTTTCCATGATAAATGTTGTACTATTAACGAAGTAACATAATCAACTGGAATGCAACGCACCCTCGGTGAGAAGTGAGTATGCTGTGAACAGCCGGCCATCGTAATGCGTTCCCACAGACTGGGTGGCACGTTCTTGATGTGGCTTGCCGATATGATGCTGCTAGCATGAATACTGCTGATGTACGGCAATCGGTGGAGTGGCCAGCCTGGTGTCTGCAGGTCCACGGCGACTAGCTCTTCCTCAGCAAGAATCAGCAGCGAATCCACATCATCATCACCTTCAAGCGGCAAACAACCAAACAATGCTCTCAGGTTTCTCATTGGTTCTATTTATCACTAATATTACTTAGTATTAATATTGACATAAAAAACAAAGTTGGTAATTCGCAGATTCCTATTATGTAAACAAAAAAGAGGTCAGCCCCATGATGACATAGTGTGGCATTCACCCACTGCATCGTACAACTCTTACCGTGATGTGATCTTCTGAACTGCACCTGAAATTCATTCAAGACAGATGGCATTATAAAAATGTGTTTTAACTGACTGATTAAAAATTGTCACAATGTTACTAAACAGCGTGCCAATGTTCAGTCAACAATGCAGCACATAAATAAGCTATCCATTGCCAATACAATTGGACCCATGGAACAGCCAGCAGACATACTACCACCCCAAGGTCTTCACTCCACTGCCTGCAAGCTGCTACCGGTACACATTTTCCATTCTGTTCGATAAGACCAACACTTGCAGTGCCATACGTAATAGTCACTGACCTGATGAAACATCACGTTTGTCACCACTACACAAGACAAGAAAGTCGACAACTTTCGACGTGACATCAAAGACCACATGATCGCGTGAACCGCACAGAACACTAACAGTGTGACGAACACCATGACTGGCACGCGGCATTCCACCCGAGAATATTATGAACACATCACTGTACAGAAGTCACAGACAAGCAGCATCAAACTAAAACAAATGCTACAGGCAGTGTTTGATAGATATCAAGTAAAGTCAAGTAGCCTTTAATAATCCTGTTACAACTGCACAAGTTACAAATAAAATACACTGACAATACAATACAATACAATAATAACAACCAATACACGATACATGAAATGAAGATCATTGCAGGAAAGATTATACTGCTGAAAAGCAAGAGTTGATAAAACAGATTAAAACAATTATATTTAAGCATCTATTTACAAAAAAAATTTGTAAACATGTCAGATCAAATATTGCTAAGAATATAATCACGGTCTCTTGCTCAAAGCTGCTGGGAAAAATTGGCAGTGCATTCACGTTCAGTCTCGTTATCAGAAAGCAATAATATATTGCAACAAGCACTCAAGTGACATGCAAATAAATAAGCACAGTGTCTTATGACAGTAGCAATATTCTGCAAAAATATTTTCATTGTGACAAAATACCATATGTCGTCACAATTACAGAGCAGTCCAACATATAACAAAAGAACTCACGTTTTTGTTCCTTTCCACACAATATTTTTTATTGCTTTGCATGGAAATGGACCTGAAATACAAGATTAACCAACACTGTATATCAACAGTACACCAGTGCAAACAGTCAAGAAAAAAAGATAGGCAACTGCAATAACCAGTTATGAACTCAACGCAATACAAATTACACACACATACATCAAACATATGCTCGACTAAACATTTAAGTTTTTGTAAATGCAAATTTCATAAAAACACTAACCAACAAAAAAAAAGTTTTGTTTTGCTAATTATAAGTAGCCATATATGCACAGAAGAACTGGCAAGTACGTGTTTATAAACAGACCATAAGGAGTCACTGGTCCCAGTTTCGGTTTTGCAGCATCCGACAACTTCCAGATGGCGTAACTGCCGTCAATGTGTGCACTGATGAATTCGTCGCCATGGGAACCAAATGACAACGATTCCAAATTCTACAACCACAAGCAACAAATCACAGCAACTAAACAACACTGTAAACACCAGTGCAATTTTCATGCGCTACTTTTAGTTATCACTACCAAATTCACCATTTTTTGTTATCGGCAATTTTTATTTTCTCTCTGTTCACAAAAGTCATATTGGCATACACATATACAGCTACCATTTTAGCGACCTTTTCACAAGATTTCCTGTTATGCTGTTAACTTCCTTGTTCATTTGTTTCTAATTGCAGCATCCTCCATAGAAACATGCCCAAACTTTACATCACAGTCACTGGCAACATATATTTGCAACACTAGACCTCTATGCATTGTTAACGATATATTATCACTTACTTAAGAGCTTTTGTGACTGCAAATAATCTCTGGCAGTCCTTCAGATTAAATATAACAGAAATACCAATATAACAGAAATACCATAGCAAATGTCAACAAAAACTATATGCACTGTTATTGTCTTCAATTATACTTAAACACAGTTTAATACTCTGTAGCCATTATGTGACTGTAATTGAAAATTATGTGTGACTACAAGAATTTCACTCTCCGTAAGTTTAGCATGAGCACTAGTCAACTTTTACGCTTTTAGCAAGGAGCATACAAAGGATATGATGACATTAGAATAACTGGCATAAAACTGACCGTGGCAGCAACATATGTCAACTCCACTGAACTTGACTCCAGATTCCACAAAACCATCACTCCGCGGTTAAAGCCGATCATCAGCTGCAACATAACAACTGAATTTCCAACATTCAAAATTAACAGAAAAAAATCATCAAATCACAACAAACAGCTTACACGCTGTTTGCTTTTACTAAAAAACATTGTCCATATTTTATCTCTGAAATAACAAAGTTAATGTAACAACACAATTCATAAACATAAAAGAATGGGAAAAATATGGCGACTTTCATTTACATTTTTATAACCAAAAATATCATAAAACGAAAGTCAGTCTTCGACTACCTCCATGAATTTCAGAGATATTCAATCAACATGACCATTCATTTACGTATTTACTGACATCCTCTCTTGCACGTTTAACCTACTTAATTAATTTACAATTTAAAACACTACAACAATGTGCAGATATTATGGCACTCCATTTCCACACTCAATCATCGATCAAACTAGAAAATAAATAAATATGCGATTTTCTGACAAAAAGAACACCATTGTAAATATAAAAATATGGTGCTAAAAATATAAAATGCAACTTGATAATACCTTGTTGGCGTTCGTGGGATGCTGAGCTATTGCTATGAGGTGACCTGTATTTGACTTCAGCTCATCAGGTGCACTGTCAACATAAACAAACTCTTAATGGATTATAATAATAAATAATAAAGCAAAGTATCTCTGTCATCATTATCAGAAAAATTAACTTATATCAATCTTTTACACTTTGTAAAAACAGGTTAAATCAAATTTATAAACTCGTAGCAGTGTCTTTGCAGTTAAACATATATGGACACCAAAATAAACTCATCATTTTCCTAAAAAAGCACAATTTTCTGACAACTTTGACAGTAATATCGGCAGTGTCACCCAGCATTTTATCAACACGGAAAAATTTGCATTTGAAGGTTAAATGTCTAATGTAAATCTACCTAAGTTGCGCGAGTGAGTTTGACTGTAGCCATGGACCTTTAAGATTGTGCTAGAACTTATACAAATTCCATCAAAACTACTTCAGAAATGTCATATTTCCATAGTTCAGCATCAAAATCAACATACTTCTGCGTTATTAACTCGCGGCAAATGATCTCGCTACTCAGTCTGAAAGTTGATACGTCCACCTGGTGTATATTTCCCGAGTCTGTGCTGACAAAAATTTTCATGCCATCAATGGCTGCACAGAATGCTGTAATCTTCTTCAATTTGCTACAACAATAACTAATCTACAACTTATACATATATGTGAAAAAAAGCATTAACAGAATCTAACTAATCTCGCTGACACACCAACACGAGAACAATATTCAAAGAAGCCCACTGTACTGGTTGTCAGTGATCTTCAAGGTTATCCAATTTGAAAGCCAATATGCAACTTCCTATCAATGATCAATAGCAACCTAGGCCCTGTCTTGCACCGTTTCCGAGATATGGCCACTTACAGCTTGAAATATTCTATTCCACAGTGTGTTACGACCCTTCATGGTCATCCAAGGTCAATGATTTATATGTCATTTGAAAGCCAGTATGCAACTTCCTATTAGTGATCAATAGCAACCTAGGCCCTATCTTGCATCGTTTAGCCACAGTACATCCGTGACAAACCGACGGACAGACGACAACCATGACAACTATGGTCGGCTAAAAATTTAACAATGCAAAATTAGATATACAAACGGATTTTTGCCATAGTATTGGCCTGTGGCCTCCACTCTCGGCCCTTCGGGCCTCAACTTGGCCTGTGGCCTAGATCTCAGCCTGTGGCCTCAATTTTCAGCCCTTTGGGCCTTAACTCGACCTGCGGCCTCGATACACAGTACCCCAGCATAGCCACTAGAGCTATAACAATGTTGATAATGCATCGTGACGACGTCTATATGACGTCATCCTGCGTGTCTTGTCTTGATAGAAAACGGCTGCTGAGAGGCACGAAATGCAAGGAGAGAGAAGAAAAAAGTAGGGTATTGTGATGTCATACCAAGGCGCCACTGCATCGGCTTGGAGCTCATTCGTGAGCCAGCCAATCACAGTCCAAACTAAAAACAAGGTAAAATTAATATAAGACACAACTTACTGTATAAATGTGAATCTGCATCATCTTAAAGTATTGATTGACTTACTAACCTGACAGCAACAGAACAATAATTCTCAAATAGTGCTTCTAAATACTAGTAGACACAATATTAATTCAAATGCAGTAAAACGGCGGGGATAGTAATAGTAACAAGAAATTTGAGCTAATGCTCAGGAGACGCGCGAAAGCCTATAGCAGTTTCTGTTCGCAAACTGTCAGTCTATCTCCAGCCATTTTGTCGCAACTTTTACGTGAGTACCGCTATTTGACGCCTTCGAGCACAGATTTCTTTGAACCTAAAAAATCGAAACTTGGACCGTTGAAATCTAAGTTTAATGCTAAAAATTTCATATGCAGCTTGTCCATGTCTATCTCAATTAGTTTTGGCGCAATTCACCCTTGAAAAATGTGTCTTACAGCCTGAAATCGCCAAAAAATCTATAAAGACCTCTATTTCAGAGTTCAAGGTCATCCAAGGTCACTGAATTCGGTGGCAAACGAGAGCCAGTGTACGACTTCCTACTAGTGATTAATAGTAACTTAGGCCCTATCTCGCACCGTTATTGAGATACAGCAACTTAATGGCTCAAAATCGCAAATTTTTCTCACCCCCCTCTCATTTAGCGCCCTCATTCGGGGTGACCCGCTTTGAATTTATGGAAAAGTTTTTTGGTTCCTGAAACTAGAGTCCTCCAGGCAGCCGACGATGGTAAGTTGATAATCCTAGCTTGCACCGTTTTTGACTAATCCACCCGTGTGACAGACGGACGGACGCACAGATGGACGGACAGACAGAATTGCGATGGCTAAGACGTGCTGAAAGCACTAGCTGCTTTCGCGTGTAATTATTATTCAAACCAAGTATTGGTAAATGATGAACAGAAAAGGAAGACATATTAAAAAGGTAAACAAAATACCACCAATTCTGAGTATGAAAAATTTAATATTCTGATTTATATATAGCTGCACTCAACCTTGTCTCAGCTGAAAGATATCTCACTTCTTCAATAAATGATTCTCCATTGCAGACATTCAGCTGCCACAGATGCAGTGAGCTGTCCGCACAGAGTGTTACGAGGCTTCCCTGTAACATCACACGTCCATTCTCATCTAATACACCATACAAACACACTGCAAGATGCATGATAAAAATGAAGGTATATACACCTCAAAAAGTACCAAATGCCTCCAACAACTAGCAAATACTGCAACCTTGCGAAACTGTGGAGCCAATGTTACACAGTGACATGACCATCAATATGACAATCATTCTTGTCCAGGTCTTCATCAGCTGTTGGCTAGATTGCTGCAATTCATTGCTCTATGGAATTGCCGACAGTCAACTAAGACGACTACAGTCGTCCAGAACGCGGCAGCAGGTCTGGTCATTGGTACGCAACCTAAGGATCACATCACACCAGTTCTGCAGTCACTTCACTGGCTACCTGTCTGGCAAAGAATTTTGTTCGAGCTGGTGGTACTGGTCCACAAATGCCTCAATGAGCATGCACCTGCCTACCTGGCTGATGACTGCCGCCTGATCTGCCGCCGCCGATCCGGTCTTAGATTGTCGTCATCAACGACCAAACTGGAGGTCCCACCAACCAGAACGACGTTTGACGACCAATCTTTTGCCATTAATGGACCACGTGTGTGGAACAGTCTACCGACGTCCATCCGCAACCTATTACTGTCACTTGCTATTTTCACTAACAGACTCAAGACCCATCTGTTTTGGCAATAGCTGCTGCATTTTGTGATTTGGAATAGATTTAAATTTGTGAAATAACTAAATAACTAACTAATACCCTGTTTACATGATCAAGCTGGCTCGATGAGTTGGCTCGATGAGCTGCTATATGTTAGCTGGATGAGACAGCTCGATGTTTGCCTGATGATTGCTTTGTGTAGGCTATGATTTATGCATGCTCCATATTTGCTGGATGTTTGCTCGATCATGTAAACGGGGTATAACATATCATCTTGAGAGGTACTGAATGCCTCCATACAGTAAAAAACTTAAATGCTAAAAAAAGAATGACTGGTACATGACTAAATTACAGATTCTTCTATAAAGTAATCAGACCTGTCCACAAAGAAAGTAGATGCGACTGACAGCAATGTGTCCATGATGGTGGGCTGCTAGCTCAACACCTGGCTGTCCATAGCTGAGTTATAACAGTCAAGCATTAATCACACAGCATCGGATCAGCAGACATCATTGCAACGCTAAACCAGTTTTTAATCATCACTCCACAGATTGTCATTCAGATGATTACAAAGATCATGTTTGACCAATGACCATAGGAACTCAAGTAAAAAAAAAGAAATCCTATTCTGCATTCACATGTTCAAAAAAAATTCCATCCATAATACCTCATCAAACTACAACAAAAAAAGATACAGTCGAAGATCACCAGACTTGTTTCCAACTGCAAGCAGGTCAAGCACTGGATCGTAGGCAATAGAGGTGGGCTTAGCAGGAAATCCATGATAAATTGACTGCACAGATCACAGTTAAACACATTAAAATAATAAATTGTTACACATCATTTTATTTACAGCAAAAACAAATGAAGCTCTTCATGTTCATGCTGCCACAATGCAATAACATTTTCCAATCAAAAAAACTTATCTGCTAACTCTGTGATTACATAATGTATCTCTTCTGTTTAACACATAACTGTAAATGCCAGATATCCTGATGTCCGACAAACTGCAACTCCAACAACGTACACTGTACCATACATTGAGTAATAGTAATCTTTCCATCAACACACAACTAACTACATGTTATTTCCTGTGCTATATAAATTTCTTGTTATTATTATTATTATAGTTACCAAAATTAATTATAAATCATGCAATTATTGATTATTTTTTAAATCAATCAAAAAAATTAAGTCACAAAATTTTTGACTGAATTACATTACCTGGAACCAAAAAGAAAGTTATAATTATTATCATCAATAATGCGCAATTTGTGCATCTCCAAAAATGATGAAAAATTTGTGAACATAAGTCCATAAACAAAATGAAAAAAAAGAAAATTATATAAAACTTACAGAATTACATGCAAAAAGTTCTTTCTTCAAGCGCTGTCTGGTGTCACTCTCTGGGGGCTCTTTAATCAAATGAAATCTCCGCAGTACACTTGTCACATGCTTCATTGGAACTGCATTGAACCTTCATCTGCAAACACATACATCACTTCATTCCCAGATGGCCACTAACTACAAAAAATAAGTCGTATCAAGCGGCACTACAATTTCTCATCCTACTGCAATAAAATATAGCAGTAAGAGAAGCGATATGATAAAGGATAAAAATAGTCATGCCTAGTATTTTAGTATTTTAATCAGATTCTTGTACTATAGAAAGTTTATTAAAATGACTGATCACTGCTGCTATTACGGTCTCAATAAATAGTCTTTCTCAAACAGAATTACAAATTCTTGGCGCAGTCTGCCTGAAAATAATGTTAGCGAATGCACAAACAATCTCTATAAAACACTGGTTAAGTGATGACAACATTTACTGACAAGTAGAAACGGCAGGTAACGACAGCAGACATGAAAGTTTTAAACATACTTAAGATTTTTGCACCGACATAGTAATTTTTTACTTATAGAACTTAGATGTCTTTCTGGCAAAAAAACCTATTTGCAGTCTGCCCCGGAGTGAACTAAATTCTATTTTCAGTCCGCAACGGAGCTAGGCAAACTGAGCTACATATAGATCAGTAGACCGTTACGCCGTTAAAAGGTTGTAATTTTTCCCTTTCCAACAGTGAAAATCACGTCAAAATCCATACAGTAACGGCTAAGATATTACGAGTTTTTAACAGCATACATGCAGCTCAACATGTGGCACAACATAGCGAGTGGTAATGACTAGAACGTGTAAGGTTCAATGATTAAGTTTAAAGTTAGGGTTAGCGTTTTTCAAAGATTAATGTAAACAATAGTAAACACCATATATTAGCCTAGAGTATCGGTGATATATTCCAGGCTGCTGCAAGCAAGGACAAAAACCTGGCAAGCGGCTATCCTGTGATAGTACTTGCTAGCTTGAGGACTGGAGTTGCCGTGCGCACGGACACGGAGAGCCTTAGCCTTAGCCAGTATTTATGACCACTATTCGGTGATTGTACATACTGGCTAAGACTGTTAAAGGCCGGAGTAAAAACAGACTCCAGTTGAGTCCGGAGTGGACTGAAAATAGCAAACACGTCTTCTGACTTCATCGGGTGCGTCCTATCTGCCGCCTTGTCAATGTCATAACCCCATAATATACAAAATCTCCTTACAAATTTACACAGAAAATATACAGCAAATAAATGACTTACGCACTAGAGATACAAATAACAGACTATCACTGCAAACGACTCACAATATACAAAAATACACAATAATTTTATAAACAGACAAAAGTAAACAAAATACGCTGTGAATAACAGCCCGCAAGTAAAATTTCGAAATTCATAAATTAATAAACCGCAAAGAAGTGTTACAAGATGGGTGTCTGGTTTTTTCGCCCCTTTGCCGG
>Ga0209367_1009846_pt1 | contig 12898 bp, 5 predicted proteins | sample WorMetLIZISLAND2_FD_187412 | JGI IMG/M metagenome (GOLD analysis project Ga0209367, IMG submission 187412) | Marine gutless worms symbiont microbial communities from Max Planck institute for Marine Microbiology, Germany - Olavius geniculatus... ... | reverse complement strand
GATTACGACAGTACTGGATACGTGAGCGAGAGAAGATTAGACAGAAAGAAAATGAGGTACGGGTTAAGTTTGAGTATTGTTGAGAGGCAGTGTGATACAAGGAAAGGTGAGAAACGGAGGCAGATGAAGATGATAACGTGTCCTGATGATGTGACAATGACGTTATGATGAAAAAGGTGATGAGACAGGCGAGCAGATGCATGATGAATGATGATATGATATGATAGCGTGATAGCGTGATAGCAATATGACACCATTATGACAACGCTGGCTCGACGCAACTGTCTACCCATTAATTTTGGCTAAAAGTATCACTTCGAAAAGGGGAAGGAAAAATGGCCTCATAACCTTGTTGAACTTAAGGTTTTAAAAACCCTGTGACTGCACTGATTGTGCTGAATTGCTGATTAGTCGCCGTACGGTCTATCAGAATCGGTTGGGTATATGCCTTATGTAACGTCGAAACCCAAGTTTCCATTTGTTTCGGATTCGCTGTACAACAAATCTGCAACATATTGAGGAGTTTAGATGTTTTACATCTTGGACTGCTTGTCTAGCAACAAATCGAAGTGGAGGAATTCAAGCTTAGGCTAAGTCAGATCGTGACGACTCGAACTTTGCATGTCACAGTATCGCTCGCTGCCCGTATCGTACATGGGTTTACACTTCGGTCTATTCTGTCGCTTGTCATCGCAGCTTTCCCCATGGAGATACTCGCTGGGGTAGTAGGCCTAAACTGTATTGAGTAGGCCTATTATCACTAAACGAGACTTCGGCATAATACCGCTGCGTTTTATGTACATGTCCGGTATTATACTTAAGTGTAGTGTGTGAAAATAACTGAATATTAGTGCCGAATAGGCCTAATTTGACCTCAAATAATAAAAACAAGTAACTTGAGCTAAGCTCACGTGACGCGCGACAGCATCGGTCCTGCCACCGTGCCAATCAGTGTACAGCGTGCAATAAGATACTAATGCGTTGGCGTCTTGAAGGCGTACACAAAAATTGCAGTTTCCGTGAGGAAGACATTTTAAGCTAAGGAAGTCAAAACTCAAAATGGTTAAAATGTGCGTTCTGTGCTAAAAATTTCATAAACAATTGTCCTGGTCTATCTCGAGTAATTTCGGCGCAATTCACTCTTGAAATGTGCACCACAGCCGAAACTTGCATAAAAGCACTAGAACCCGTTAATTTTGACGGTTTAAAATCATTCAATGTCATCGATGTCGAAACTAGTAAAAAGCGCGTCACTGGTGCTTGTTATGATAAGCAGCATGTTTGTGCTTATTTGCAACCGTTTTCACACTAGACGAGCCAATAGCGGTAAAATAATTACTTTCAGGGGGCTACCGCTCTTTGACACTCGCGTGCGCAGGCCTTCTTGAACCCTGGGAGTCTAGATTTACGTGTAGACTGCTAAAATATACGCTTAATGCTAAAAATTTCATGTGCAGGTTGTCTTGGTCTATTTCCAGCCATTTTGGCGCAATTCACTTTTAGAATGTGTGATGCAGCTCGAAACCGCGAAAAATTCACTAAAACTCTTTGTTCAGGGTTTAAAGTCATTTTAGGTCATTGGTGTTCAACTTCATACCCCTTAAAAGCTCGTCACTAGTGTTTGTTATGATAAGCAGCATGTATGTGCCTATCTGCAACCGTTTTCACGGTAGACGAGCCAATAGTGGTAAAATAAAAACTTTTAGGGGGTACCGTTTTATGCCATCGTTGGAGGGAAACCTTTTTACCCAGGAGCACGAAATTCCGTCGCGAGAAAATTAGAGTTTTTGGGGGAGTCCACAGTGAAGATTTCGTGGTCATAGCTTAGGCCTACACAAGTTTGATAGGGCTGCAGAGTGTGACGGACGGACAGACGGACAGACAGACGTCTAGGCCATAGCTATGACGCGCGAAGCATTTTGCTGTCGCTCGTAGAATGTTCACCAGTAGGCCTAGGCCTATTAGCTACCCGTTTGCTAAATTGTTTAAACGGCTTGCACTTATCCGCTAAAGACACAAGTAATTTGAGCAGTGCTCACGTGACTCGCGACTGCATCGTTGCTGCTACTCGCAAAATAAGTCTATAACGTGCAATAAAATAATAATGCTCTTTGAAGGGGATTCTCAAATTTGACTCCCTTTTAGGACGATTCCTTGAACGTAGAAGGTCGAAAAACAGAACATTAAAATTTACGTTTCATGGTAATTTTTTTCTAAAAATCATTCGCAGATTGACTTGGTCTATCTTTAGTTAGGACTATTTTCGGTGCAATTCACTGTTTACATAATTGTGCATCGTAGTTTCAAATTGCAAAAAAATACTAAAACCCCTTTTCTAAATCTCAAGGTGGTTCAAGGTCGTCAATGTTAGTACAGAATATTCAGTGTCATTTTCGTGCATGTATAGCGTTTTTGTCTTTTTTCATACTTGTCATTTTCTGTCGTTTTGAAGAATAAACGTGTTTAAACTTTAAATAGCCTACATTGCATATTGACGTGTCGTACGACTGATGGGCAACAAGTCCATAACGACTAAAAGTAGTGGAGTTTAGGTTTTCATCCTAGCACAGTACAGTTTGTTGCAGAGCAAGCCTGAGCAACGTGCACAAAACATTCGCAACAAGTCGCAGTAGGCTAAGTGGAGTTTCGGCTTTATTCGACGGTTAATCATTGTAGCTGAACCATCAGCGAGCACCTAACTGCTTTTAATATTTAATTTTAGTACTGCCAAACTGTAACTTAGCCTACGCGTAATCCACAGTCGATACTGCGGAAGGCCTACTTGACATGTAGGCCCGCAAATGGGCACATTACTGCTCTTTTACTGGAAGCAGAGACCCTATTGTGACCGCTCTGCTATGTAAGCTTAATGCGTGGACGGCATCTACGGGAAAACATTATTTCGTAAGCCTTTTGATTTGTAGCCTGACCGCAAATGTGAAATAGAACCGAAATAAGACAGTTTTGTTCGCGACAGCAGGTACAGTTATAGCGCGTCTTAGTCGTCGCAATGATGTCTGTCTGTCTATCCGTCACACGGCTGGATTAGACATCAAAATCGGTGCCAGCTAGGATCATTTAATCTTCACTGTCGGCTGCCCGGTAGACTCTAGTTTCGTGATCGGTAAAGCTTTTGCACAAATTCGAAAGGGGTCATCTCGAGTGAGGGCTCTGCATGACAAGGGGTAAAGAAAATTTGCGATTTTAAGTTAATAAGTCACCGTATCTCAGAAACGGTGCGAGTTAGGACCAAGATACTAATCACCAATAGGAAATCGTATTCGCGTTTTTAATTGGCACTAAAAGCAATGACCTTGGGTGACTTTAAACGTCAAAATAGAGGCTTAATTAAATTTTTGTTCGGTTTCAATCGGGCTGCGACACACATTTCAACAGCGAATTGGGCCGAAATCACTAAAGATGGACCAGGACAACCTGCAACGCATAAAAATTTTCAGCATTAAACGTAGTTTTCACTAATTTAAATATGTCGTTTCCCTTGCGTTCAAAGAATTATCTGTATTCAAACATAAGTACTTCTTCAAAATGCACGCTTTCGGCCGCTTAATTGGTAGCTGATGCGAGAGACCGGTTACGCCCTCTAACGACTGTCGATGCAACGCTGTAAACACTATCCTTTATCATCATCGTGTCGAATGAGATTGGTTCGTAGTGGGCCTTCATACATGCAACTCTGTCGCACGTTTTTTTGCAATAGCTAGGTTTTTGTCAGACTTCCGTCTGTGTTTTAGCGTTTTGCAGACTTATATAGGCTATGCAAAAATGAATAAAATGCCAAACCAATTCAGAGTGATTTTAGCATTTTATTTCCACGTTAGGTCTATTTCGCCTGTGCGGCGTGCATGCTCACACGTCGGACAGCCCAGAGACTAGCCTACTCATAATGCGGCTCCGGCGTCGCAGACGAGAAAATTTTGGGGTTTCGGAAAAATTATGTTAACCTAGTTACTAAAGTCGTTCTTCGCCAAGGAGGTTATGATATGCCCGGTGCCGGTGCGTTTAGTTATCTATTCACTTATCGCTCTCTGTTTGTTTGTTATCAGGATTACGCAAAACGGTCTATGGCTAATTTGGCTGAAATTTTTAGAGAAGGTTAAACTTGGCCCAACTTAAAGGTGTTTAGATTTTTGCGATGATCTGAATTAGCGTCTAGATTTAGGATATAGGATTGAAAGATTCTTCGCCGCATTAGGCCAGATAGTGCTGGTAACTGGCGAACACATAGAAAAGAATGACATAATACGTTTGCGGAGGTTTGTGCTCTCCGAGTGCCCTTCTAGTTAGGCCGCCCGTATGTTAGTAACGGGAGGCCTTATGTTTTTGCTTTGCTATGTATTGCTAATGCCATTATTGTACTTGTTTGCGCTTTTAGTCAACCTAGCTACAGTACGACGCGCGTGACAAGTTCCTTTTCTGCCTCGTTCTCGGTCGAAGAACCAGCGAATCTGCGGCGATAGTAATTTCTGTTCGGCGCAGAAGCGCGGCGAATCACGCCAGATTCGCCGCAGAAACTTTAGTTCTCTGCGGCACCTGTGCTGCGAGCTGTTGTCTCAGGAGAGTTCATCAAAAAGTCATTAAGCAGCGTCAACCCAAGACCATGCATGCCCGGCAACACGCTGGCAGACACGGTCACGCTGACGCGGGGTCTATGAACAGCCAGACCGTCAGAATGTTACAATATAAACTACCAGTGCTGCGGATTTATTTTACACAGGATTACAGACATTATTGAGGAAATTTATGCACACTTTCATCGCGCAAGCAGTATATTTAGCTGAGCTATATAGCCTATTGTCTACAAAGAAAACAAATTAAAAATTGTATTAAAATGAATGAATCAAATGGCGAATACAGGAGATTTATTTTGTGGACACACACATTACAGTCCTAGAGCAACAGTTGTGAATGCATCATGGGACGCTGTCTAAGTCCGACACGCCATACAGCAGCACCCCACAGCGCGATGTGTAAACTGCTACACCCGTCTTCTGCAGAATAATGACCTCTAAGGACGACAGTGCATGATAACTTAATTAAGCCGTAAGACTGTACAATTATATAAATAAAATGGTTTGCAATTTGTACAAGATTGACCAGTAGGCTTATATGACATATTTCAAAATTTTATTTATTGCAAAGACTGTGAGTGCTCAAATGCGATGGCACCAGAGTCTAAACGTGAATGAAGCATCGACTCACAAACTCAAATTCCACACACACATTGCTGCCACAACTTGTTTAATGGGTGACTTTTAGATCTAACTTTACTTATGCTATAAGTAGGCCTAAGACTACCTTAGCTAACGCATTAAATTTGTTTTGTTGTTTGCTCTTTCCACCATATGACACCAAAATTATTAAATCACGTTGCGTTTTATGTTAAACTGATGACGCAAAGTTGAGCAATCTAATACAAACTAGAAATTTGGGGCAAAACCCAACGTAAGTCCGCCCGGCGCCCTAAGTCCGAGTGGGGGAAAATAGGGGGAGGGGTAAAATTTCCCCGGCATCAAAGTCACGTGGCCCGAACTCAAATGCATTTGTATACGCCGAACGCGCATTGTCGACTTAGGGTAGGTCAACATGAGCGCTTATAACTTTGTTCGTAGTGGGCCGAATTTCACAAATTTTTTTTGTTCAACGCTTAAAAGATCGTTCTCGTCAACGCCGTTTACAAATTGTCGCTATCTTTATCGGTTCCAGAGATATTTGAGCTCAAACTCGAAAGTTGTCGTAAATCGCACCGATTTTTGCACGTTTTTTTGCCCTCCCAAATTTTAAGGGGGGCGGTGCCCCCAAAAGTTGTACTTGCGTTAACACCCCCACCTAGAGGCACGTCAAGTGCCAAAGTTTCGTCGGGCTACACCCCCTAACTCCGAAGTTATAATGGCTGATTTATTCCATTTTAAGCCAATATTTGACCCCCTTTGAAAAAAGTCGTAAGGGGGCCCCCGTCCCAGGTGGAGGATGCGCTAGTAAGACTTGGTCATTTTCTAGCGCGTGTAAAAATTTGGGGGCGCAGCACCCCCTAGGGGCCAAAATATGGTCTTCCAGGTAATGCGACTTAGGGTAGGTCAAAATGAGCCATTATAACTTGATTCGTAGAAGACCGAAGTTTACACAATTTTTTTGTTCAACGCGGAATTAATCGTGTTTGATAACGCCGTTTACTGCTTGTCGATATCTCTATCCAGTTTAAAGATATTTGCGCTCAAACTCGAAAGTTGTCGTAAAACGTACCAAATTTTGGACGTTTTTTGCCCTCCCAAATTTTAAGGGGGCGGTGCCCCCAAATTTCGTACTTGCGTTAACACCCCAACCTAGAGCCGCGTCATGTGCCAAAGTTTTGTCGGGCTACACCCCCTAACTCCGAAGTTATAAGCGCTTCTTTATTGCATTTTAAGCCAATTTTTGACTCCCCTTTGAAAAAAGTTGTAAGGGGGGCCCCGTCCCCGGTGGAGGGTGCGCTAGTAAGACTTGGTCATTCTCTAGCGCGTGTAAAAATTTGGGGGCGTAGCACCCCCTAGGGGCCGAAATATGGTCTTCCCAAAAATGCGCTTTAGGGGGGTACGATTCAACATCTAAATCTCCAAGGTCACTGGACCAAACTTCACCGGACTTGTTTCGCCTAACGCAGGAGGAATCGCCATAGACGGATTGACTATCCGATTTTGAATATCTTCATCCGTTTCGGAGATATTCGCCGCCGAACTTCAAAGTCGTCCGAAATCGGGCTAAATTTTGCATGTTTTTGGCCCCTGAAATTTTTTTGGGGTGCGCCCCCCAAATTTTGGAAAGGCATTATAAAATTCGGCCTATTACTGACCATTGTGCAAAATTTCACGCCGGTCGGCCCACGCATCTCGGAGATTTTGCGAGTGGAAAAAAAACATCAGGGGTAAAACATAAGTCCTTCCGAAAACTATCGTTTTCGGGCGGACTAATAATTACCGCGTTATACCCTACTAGCAAAATGATGCTAGCGAACGTCATGTTTAGATTTATATATGGTTTAGAATCATCTAACTTTTGCTAAACCGATCTAAACGAACGATAAACTACGACTTTGCCCGTTGGGTGTAGGCCTAACAAATTGGAGCATCTGTGTTTCACACGGTAGTCCGTTCACATAAATTGGGTAAAATGGAAAATGAGTGCAACTTGCATAATCATATCGTTTTGGTCATTTTTTTGCAAAAAATTATCAAAGTTGGTGGAAACTTGACAAGTTATGACAAAAACAATTTGGACTGTTTTCTTTGAGGCACGGTGTATCATTCTCTGAATAGTGTTGTTTTCAGTTAAGTAGAATACTGTCAGCCTACAAAACTTGGACTTCCATTGCTGAGGCTCAGCGACTAGCCTGCTAAGTGCTAATAGAACGTAGCTTAACCTCACTGGCCACTCATTAGCTAAGCTGACCGCAGAGCGTTGGACATCTGGTTGTTGACTAATGATGCGGCGTCGATGCGTCCTGGCTGGCAATCGCTAATGACCATCGGGATGTATACAGTGAACGAAGGTCGATTATGTCGAGAAAGGAGAGCGATTCAGGCCAGATTCACGTCCGATTCACGACAGAACTCGTAACTTACTACCAGCGTCGTACTGAGCAAACGTCTCCTCGTGCGTTTTGAAAACATTGCTATACGGTAGAATCGTTTTATAATATCACATTCTTCAATTAACTGCTTGCAAAATGGTACAAAAATTGCGTTAAATACGATAACTACGATCGACGGTTAGCTAACTGGTCGATTTCCGCCAGTTAAATTTTTGGCCATTTTGACCGTTGGTTAGTGCAACCAGAAACGCGAGTTATGCAAATCTGTCAGTTGACACTTACTTCACCGGCCAGTTAAAATCCCGAAACCCGCTCTTAAACATTGACTTTTTTCCACATTTTCTTCTATTGATCTCTTTCTCAGGTGTTATTTTGGTCGCCTCTGTGGCTTTTCGTGCTATATGTCGGCCTACTACAAACTATAACGTTGACAAAATACACTATCCCTAAAAAACATCCCTGACATTTTCGATTGTCACTTGAAAACCAGATAACAGATTTTGATAATTTTTGAAATAAATATTCCTGACACAACTTGCCATGAAGTGACCATTTATTTTTTTATCTCACCCAACGTCTGCTTCTGCACTAACCAGGGAAAGCAGATCAAGCAAAATATACTTTGAAATAAACAAAAAACCTGAAAAAACATCTCTGACATCATCAACTGTAACTCGAGGAAAGATTAGCAGATTTTAATAATTTTGGGCAAATATATTTTTGATACAACTGACTATTAAATAATTGTTTAAGTTTTCACGACACCCAACGTCTGTTTCTGCACTACCTGGAAAAAGCAGAGCAAGCATAATACGTATTGAAATGAATGAAAAAACGTCAATTCACATCTATCCAGATTTGTGGGCTAAAACAGCTAGTCTGTTACAAGGTTTGACTGTCATGCAGCAGTGTCTCAACCAGATGACGTTCAGGAATGATTTTAAATTCAAGAAGCGACTAGTAAAGCCTGGAGATACTGCTGCTAATGAATGCAGAAAACGTACTCATGACTATGTTCGCATAATAAGCCGACATTTCTAACAATTTTAATGTATACAGTTGAAAAATAAACAACTTCATAAAATGTCAGCCAAAGTGTTAGAAATGTGAACAAAGTGTGTTATGTTGATGTTGATATGTTATGTTGATTAAGTAACCATACCGCATTGGATGAAAGAGTAATACTTCGTTGGTTCAGTTTTTCCCAGGTAGTGCAGAAACAGACATTGGATGAGGAAAAAAAACAAACGTTTGATGGCTAGTTGCTCAGAAATATTCGTACCAAAAGTTATTAAAATCCGATAATCCTTCTTAAAGTTACAATTGAAAATGTTCGGGATGTTTTTGGGGGACACAGTGTAGTATGCGCACTCAGTTCATTGTGAAGAATTCAGATGCTGTCTGATGCTCAGAAACACAGCGGGCAAGCATGAACGGTACGCACCTGCACAAAACGTCTCGACGAGGCAAAAAGTTTCGAGATCGAGACGAGATGCCGAGAATTTGTGGACTGAGACCGAAACGAGACTGAAACGAGACGTTAGTATGTCTCGTGACACACGGTCTCTCGAGACCGCTAGGTCGAGACCGGACCACATCCTTGCAAGTAAGGCAAAAGTAAATAAGTAAGTAAGTAAGTAAAACGTGAATTTATATAGCGCATATCGTTAAATTAACCTCTAAATCAAAGTATACACATGTAAATAAAACGTGTGCGCAGTGTCAACCATTGGCCGAATCTGCGAACCGCTAGGATGAATTTGCTGGAAACATGCAGTAGGTTTTAGGAAGACCGCGAAATGTGTGTGAAGAGTTCTTTGCATTACTGCAGATTGGTGTAAACCTAGTAGCAGCATGCAGCTCTCGCGAGCCAGCTTAGTATAGTCCGGATGAATTACGGCAGCTGTGCAAAGACGACGGCTGTTATTGTGCCGAGGAAGATTTACGCAGCATTCGCTGGATACGTTGACAACGACAGGCTACGCTCGTAACACGCAATCAAATCAACGTTGATCATCTCGGCACAATCTCTCCCCATCCTTCCACGAGCTGTCTGTCTGTTGCCACACCAACCACTCTCTGGGAACGATTGAGGGTGTTCACCCCCACCGTGAAAAAATCCACGGGGCAACGCCCCACGGATTGTTCGAGACAGTGGCAGAGAAGGCAATGGTAAATTTTTGCCTGCCAGAAAATGTTTTTCCACTCGGATTTTTTTAAATATATAAGTTGAGGCTCAAAATGTCCAATTCTGAGCCAAGTTAGAAGGCAACGTCAAAAATTCTGAGCAACCATAATTTCTTCTGGCGGAAATTTTTAGCTCTTCGTTGAAATATTGCAACTTTCTGCTCCCTATATTTTGAGCCACGACAACGCTTGATAGTTTTTCAGATACAATCGATAATATGGAAATGTTTTTTGGGACACACTGTACATCGGAAACTGAAAAACTGTATTTCGTGGTTTGATAAAATCGCGAAAAATCTACTAAAACTCTCTATTTTGGGGTTCAAGGTCATTCAAGGTCATCGATGTTGACATTTCTAAGAAGCTCGTTGCCAGTGCTTGTTATGATAAGCAGCATGTCGGTGCCTATGCAACAATTTTCACATTAGAAGAGCCATAACAGTAGAATAACGCTTTTTAAGAAGGTGCCCTTTTTTCCCTCGTTCGTGGGACCCCCTTCACCCAGTGGCATAAAAGTTTGTTACAAAATACTAGAGACTATATGCTATTATATGATGTAAACCAGAAGTCTCTATCTCACCTGTGCTCTGATCGGTACCGGGTTGTGTCAGACACCAAGACAGAATTACCATAGCTAATACGCGCTATATGCTAGCTCTCGCGCGTAAAAAGTAGGTCATCGAGTTGGGGTAAAAAGACAGCAAAAGTTGGGCAAAGTGAAAAAAAGAAAATGAAATGGAAAAAGGAAAAGGGGAGTTCGCCCCCATTCACGGTAGTTCCGAGAAACTTGACGCCTGTGCGCTGCGACATGCTCTGCTCGTCTTTTATCAGTGCCGACAGCAAGAGCACTTAGCCGTAGCTCAAACTGCTGCAGCCACGCAGTCACATCACGTCGCCGGTCACAGACTTGCATACAAATGATTGCAACGCTAGTCTCCTAGATGGTCCTTCATTCTATCGTCCATTATTCATCTACAGCAGCAGCAACAGATAAGCCTGACCCTGTTTTGACTGTTGCGACGCTCTCTATCTGTCAATCACTGTAAAATCTTTTTACGATCTTCAAAATACTGAAAAGGGTTTACTAAAACCTATATACTTTTTTCCCAACCCTGACGCGCAGCTGAGTAAAGTCTTGGGCGGGCTCGCTAGCCTATAGAAAGTCCGCAATGGCTGAACCTAACCGTAATTACCGTAGGAATAGTTTATTTTATTATCTCATTAAGTTCCAAATGAATTATTTCATTTTCTGCCCACTATAGTGTTAAGCTTACGCGCAAGTTAGCTATAGCGGGCGGTGATAGCGAACATGAGAAGACAAATTCATCGGCGATGTTGCAAAGGCCAACGCGGTTGGCGCTGAGGACTGCCACAGCCACACATCACGCAATGCAACGCCTCGTTGAAAGATCTAGCATCGCCCAAGCAGACAGTCTATAGGCAGTCTACTTACGCCACGTCGAGTTTGGATCAAACTGCCGTCACTGTCGAAACTTCGTCTTTGTGCCAGCAACCACGGCGACGACGACAGAACGCGACAGTTCATCGATCATCATTAGAACCCTTCCTAGTAACAACCACTCTGATCTCTGAGCTACACCCGCGGGACTAGAGAGATCTACTCTATGCCGCTGGACTGCATTGGATCAGAGAGGCGGCGAGGCTTTCCGTAAGTGCTTAAGCCCAAGTCCCATTTAAAGTGCGCCCAGAACGACAGGAATGAAAGAAAATGGATTAACTTGCACTAAAATACGACGTGTTTTAGTTGTATTTTATTTAATTTAATTTCGTTTCGTTTCAGTTTAGTTTAGTTCTGTCGCTCTGTACGTTCGTTTACTGTCCCGATTTTCTGCTGTACAACAAGCTGAATGACCATCAGCAAATCCACAATATCGTGACACGGTGAAACGTTGTACAGCGCGTTGTGTGGTTAGCGGTTTGGTTTAGTGGTAGTACCCAGGAACGTAGAGAGCCAGAGCCGGGCCCGGCGAAAACATTCTCGCGGGGCCTGTCTGAGGAATTTTTTTAAAATTTGGTTTTTGAAATGACACATTATGGTGTAGGCCTACTTTATATATATGAGCGACGGCGTGGTCCCCGAGAGTCGCGGGATCCGGGGAAAACTTTCCCCTCCCCTCTTGACCGGCCTGGTATTACCTAGGGTTGCGAGTTGTGATATTTCCCGAATTTTCCCTGGAGAATCTCGGAAGCAGCAGTAAATAACTCTGCCATTTTTCTTAAACACTGCCCAAGAGAGGAGAATTTCAAGATTAAAAACAGTGAGGCGATCGACGAATTGTCCCCGTATCTGAGGTCTCGCAGTGTAAACTGGTGTCTGTCACGAAATGGAATCAGCGCCACCCTACTGGCCTTGTGAACCGGAAAGTAATTTTTGTTATATCACATAACTTGTTGAACGACTAGTCCAACAAGCTCGACAACAAAGCGAAGTAGTGCATGGAGCATGGGATGTATAGTAGCTGAGTGGCCTTCAGAGCTTGGCGTTGTGTAAGCGCCGCGGTCCTGTGGCTAGTGAGCAGAGAAGCTTGGTAGGTGAGGGGGCCATGACCGCGGAGTGGGATCATCCCGTCTATTCCTTGCTACCATACCGTACCGTACGGCGTAAGATATAGGTTCTCCCTGGGGAAGTCGGTTACGAACAGCTGTGTGGCGCCCGGTGAGCGATATAGGCCTACACGCTAATAATAACACATGGACTCACAAATGGACATGGCACGTATCTAGAGATAGTATCCAAAGATACTTCTTGAAAATAATGTCCCAGAAAACATCATATCAAAAAAACTTAATTTTATTTACATTTTTACTTCGATTTAATGTCGTTATATTGACAAAGCATGACTTCACATTTTTCGAATGGGGTGGCTCCCTGACTAATAGAAGTTGCTGCGCAGTAGATTCTGTTATTTTTGCACCGTGGTCCATAAAAAGGTGCAATTTATTAACAGTCCGTGCTGACATGGGGTCCGTTTGGACCCCAGAGCGTCATTTTTAAACTAATTCAATTAGTTATTGATGTAGCAAAATTATGAAAAAAATCGCAATTGCTTTCAAGTATGTCTTCTGCCAATCTGTACAGTTCGCTGAGTGCTAGCATCGCCAGGT
>Ga0209367_1009845_pt1 | contig 12898 bp, 8 predicted proteins | sample WorMetLIZISLAND2_FD_187412 | JGI IMG/M metagenome (GOLD analysis project Ga0209367, IMG submission 187412) | Marine gutless worms symbiont microbial communities from Max Planck institute for Marine Microbiology, Germany - Olavius geniculatus... ... | reverse complement strand
TCGCCGACGTAATCAACCGTGCCAAATTTTATCTTAATCGGGTCAGGGGTTTTGATTCTGTGGGGGGTCGAATTTTTGGCTTTCCCATAAGAAAGAGAAGTCGCCGTTAACACAGGGCTTGAACTACCGTTCAGCCTGTGATACTAACTGCAACGCGTTCGATACATTACCCGCACTCGGAGGTTCACTACACTGTTATACGCATGGACGCACACTGCCTGGTTGAACAGCACAACGCTAAAACACTCGCGGTTAATTAAGACAAAAAGCAATTAACTACTCGACTGCGTGTAGTCGCATTATCTGCTTCACAGGCCTTGGTCAAAGTAATTACTTTCTGCTCCAGTAGACGTTGTCAAGTGATGTCGCCACTGGTCACTGACCACTCACGTCGTTAGCATGAAAAGATGTCGGCGTCGAGTGTCGACATTATATGCGGTCGTCCGTCCAGCAGCCGAGCGTCTCAAGCATTGAGAGTAAATTAAGTCACTGCACAAGCCGTGATTACGCAACACACGCGTCATTTTCTAAAACGTTTCAACCTCCGGTGACCTTGACCTCGGACGTATTATCAATGTAGTGCAGCGTCGCGTTTTAAGATGTGATTGGATCTTTTGCGATAACTTAAATGCAGATTTTATGCAGAGTGCATTAGCGAATACATGTATGTTCAAAATAAGTAAATATTTGATGCGGTGAAGACAAAATCACTGGGACTTAATTTTATTGGGCCACTCTATGTGCGTACGTGCGTTGTTGTGGTCAGTCCAAGCCGCTGATGTTGTTAGTGCACATAATAGCAAAACAGTCACTCCACAAGGCGAGGCGCGGTGGTTTAGTGGTTGGCAATCAGTCATAATTGTAGTGGCAGACAGACGGTCAGACGAGGCAAGCCAGCACTGGACGGACGGATCAGCACTGTCTGCAGCAGCTGGGCTCGACTCGTTGAATGTTAAGAGTTCCCGCGGGCCCCAATCAACTTACGTCACTCGAGGCCATATACGCAGCGCGTCCACTCTATCCATAAGTCGGGGCGACCGGGGCAAAAAGCTTACGGAAGCGATGCCCCTCCGAGCGTTTGATTCAGGAAAATGTTTTGTAACCGCAAGATAAGCCAATTTCTGCGCCTCGGTATCTAGTTTCATCTAATGAAGATTGACATTTTAAATATATCCAGACTGAGCAGTAAAAGCACATGGGCCGACGCGACAGAAAGTGTACAGTTTTAATCTCAAAATATACCCGAAATCGTTTGCTGGTCCGGCTGACCGCTGAACGATTCTTGGTAGGCCCTACATTTTGTGGCTGAAACTACGCACTTTCCGTCACTGGCACAATGACGCATCATTCGTGAACTAATTTACTGGACCAGGGAAGCTTACAGCGATCCACACATCCCGTAACTAGATTTAGTGGGCCCGAAAGAACGAAAGGAAGAGAAATGACAGAATGCGAGGAAAAGGAGGAAAAACAGGGAAAGGGGAGGAAGAAGGGTAAAGTAGGGGTGAAAGGACACCCCCACAGTGGTGTCTATGGAAGTGGGTGCCCATGTTGGAGGCGCTGGAGATGTGGCATGCCGGCGCTGCGTCGATCAGTGTTGGTGATCAATAATAACGCCGAGGCCGACCAGACGCCCGGGCGGGCGATTCCACCACTAAGCCGCTCGGTCGGCCGGACACCGGCGTCGTGTGTGGCCACGCTCTGTGTGGTCCAGCAATGAAACCACAGTGTGTGTCCGGCGTCAGCGCTGCAAGCGCTTAACATTTTATTGTCGGTCGTCGTTCTTCCGACGCAAGACGACACGCTACAACACGCCGCAGCAAGCGCGCGCCTTCTTGCAAGAGATACAATTGAACGTGGATGAATGCGTGCCGCCGTCTGCTGCTCTCATATAACCCGCATTACTGCTCTTGCCCGTCCGTCCGTCCGTCTGTCTGTCTGTCTGTCTGTCATAACGTACTCAGCGCCCAACGCCACCCACGTCGTATTATATTCTACCAAGACTAGCAGACAACGGCGTCCAATGTCCATTCCCAATGAGCCTCGCAGCAACTTCCCCATCCGTTCTCTTTTCTCCCTCCCCTTCATTTCCTTTTTCTTCTCTCTTTCTCTTGTCTTTTTCCTGTTTCCCCCTTTTCCAGCTAGACAATCTGGGTAGCGCTGTATGGTTAGGGGAGCGCGCTGCAACTTCCGTCTATTGGGTATGACGTGAAGCCCCATCCGTGGTCGATTCTGGAACATTCTAGGCTTAAAAGCATTATTTGAAAGCAAGCCACAGATAAGCTTAATTATGTATGAACATCTATTAGAAATAAACATTATGTTTTGACGAGTGTTGTTAATCTGTGTAAGTGATTTAGTAAATCAAATTCAGACAGCAAACTACTCGTATGCCAACTCTCCCTCCGAAAGGCTAGAATCGTTATGGGGTGTTTACACGATCCAGCAAACGTCCAGCAAACGTCCAGCAATTCACATGTATTTTCAGTACATTTGCTGGAAGTTTGCTGGACGTTTGCTGGATCGTGTAAACACCCTATTATCTACTAAATACACGAGGCGATCACTACAGGCGATCGGTCGCGGCGATTATGCAAATAAGCACCAGACACAGCGCAACGTTTGGCGGGGATATATGTACTGTGTTATTACGCTATTGTTGACGTCAACTGTTTACGTTGGAAATGAAGTCCGACGATGATAATGTCAATGTTAATTTGTGGAATTAGTTAAAATATATCTGGTACTGTGAGTTTCAGCTTAAAAGTTGTATTGTTTTAAAGCTCCTGCGCCGTGGTAATTTTTTTATGCCAATCTAGCCACTGGCTGCCATACGCAAAAAACGTACATTATTATGGCCGTCTAGGCCCAATAAATCAACCTTATTTTTGATCGATATAATTTGCATAGCGGCTACGATCCGCAAACGGGTTGATTGAACGATCGCCTGTTTGATTGCGGCGATCGTTGCTGCGACGATCGCCTCGTGTATTCACTACAGGCGATCTGTCGCGGCGATCGTCGCCGCGACGATCGCTGCGACAGTCGCCTCATGTAAACACGGCATTACGATGTAGGTTTATATGGCCAGGACTCGGCGGTTATTTCAACTCGGCGGCTCGCCTGTGTGAGGCGTCATAGCAGCATTCATTCAGTTTTTGACTGGTACTGTATATGACTCGTCACTGTTGCTTGTTGTCATTCGACCTTCGCTCAATCACTCCACGCAGCCGTTCTGCCATTGTGCTATCTGTCATCCCCCCTATTCACTACCGGCTATATGCAGCCACAGTCGAGACAGTAGCTTCAGCTGCTGTTTGCAATAGGTTCCTATCAGTGATGTGCATGACGTAAGCTACCTGGAAGGCACGGACAGAAACAGGCCGCTCACTGTTAAGCGGTTCTCCTAATGGATCGCATTACGAGTCTTGCTCGTCTGTCTGTCCGTCTGTCCTGTTATACTGTACGCGTGCTCCTAATTCGAAAACAAAATTGCGTACAAAAAAACCAAAATTGTTGTAAACGTTCCCCTGGACAAAAGTAACTGGTGTTAATATATTTAATGGCAAGTTGTGTCAGGAATATTTACACAAAAAATTATGAAAATCTAATAATTTTTGTTCAAGTTAGGTTAGAAAATGTCCGAGAAGTTTTTTTGAGACACAGTGTACATAAGTTACAAAATAGCTTTGCTATGAAGCTACTTCTCCTGTGAAAAAATAAATTTCGCAATGTTGCGCAGCAATGAATTTCGGGTGAGGAGTTATTACTTTCTTCCAGATCAACTTGTTTCAAAAACGCGGTGTTAAAATGGTCAAAGCAGCATCTTTTCCGCTAACTGTGCTTTCGTCAAACCGTAAACGTGATAAAAACATGCATTAGTTTTTCAAAAAGTAGAAATTACTACTTTTGATCAAAGAGGCTTAATTTGACTTTGTCCAGGTTTCAACCGTTATGCGCTAGTCTCAGTCTTTTGTTTTAATCACAAGTCGGCGTTGGGCAAATGCGATTTTACAGCAGACATAGCCTACAGAATCATCTGCCACCTGACATACTGCATCTGCTGTCTGTTAGTCTACAGCTAGCTTCCTGAATCATTTCTATGCCGCCGCCATTCATATCCGCACATCTTCGTATGTCATAATTATTATATACGGATAAAAAAAATGTATACGCTCAAAAAAACGTCGAAAATTAGACGTCTACGACTCAATGGTAAATGGCGAAATATTACTTAATTTTTTGGGCATTTGCGGTTTTATTTGACGTAAAACTGTAGAGAAATGTGCCGAAAATGACAGAAATACGACAAAATTATTAAATTGCCAAGTACAATAAAAATAACTTGTAACTTTTACAGCTACGGAAACTATTGTATTAGTGCCATAGACCTCTAAAAATAAGGACTGACGGCGGCCATGCTAGAGTCCGCGAATTTTGGTCCATCGGTATTTTAAGTTTTTTTTACTGTAACGTTGTCAAATGTGGCCCGTTTGCTACAAAATTTGGTACACATAGTGCCACAGACAACGTGAACAAATGCTGCAAATTTGGTTACTGTATGATTACTACTTTCTCGTGTGTCCATTATTGTGGCTAAACCCTACATACCGACTTACGTTTTAGCCACAATATATGCACACGGGAGAAAGTACAAAACATACAGTCACCAAATTTGCAGTATTTGTTCACGTTGCCTGTGGCACTATGTGTACCAAATTTTGTAGCAAACGAATCACGTTTGACAACGTTATAGTAAAAAACTAAAAATACCCATAGGCCCAAGTTCGCGGACCCGAGAACGCCCCCCGTCAGTCCTTATTATAAGATGTCTATGATTAGTGCATGCATTTATAAACAGAAAGACAAAGAACACGCATCACAGTATGAAAGCAATTAAAACTGTCAGCTTTCTGTTTGTACAATAGTCCCCTAGGTCTGTGAAAAATGGTAAGACTCGAATACTAGACACACTGTAGGCATGCGTATAGCTCTAACCCTAACACTAACGTTCGATGTTTGGAAAAACAATGCGTGCATAATTATATGCTTACAGTCGTTTGTCTGCGTAGGGATGAAAGCCAAGCCGAGAGAGATGACGGCCGCGGCTATGAGAATTATCAGTGTAATGTCCTGCAGCGCCTCCCAGACCAGCTCCAGAAATGTTTTCGGCGGCTTGGGAGGAATCACATTCGAACCGAACACATCCCGACGATGAACCAGATCGCTCTCCGATCCACTCAGACCTGCAGCGAATACACGACGGAATACTGCTTAGAAAATCTCGATAAAAACACACACACGCAGTCTTTTAGCGTTAGAGTTCACGGGTTAATTTTTCAAAAACAACGTCAACATATTAGCAAATGAAGTGGATACATTTATCGTATAGTATCGTGTCGTATCGTATCGAGATAGTGGACAGAGGCTTCTGCTTCCCTGAGACCATTACCTAAATAGTTATGAAGCCCGAAGTTCACATCAACAAAACCAAGAATTTATCCACCTTCTGTTGGTGAGGTGTAGAGCCGGCGACATAGTTCGATGACTCCGCCGAATTCCTGCTGAAGTTTACAGAAGGCCTCGACGCCTCTGGTCTGCATCAAGTCTTGCAGGTTCTTGATGCTGCATTGAAACTGCACAGCCGGCTGGCGATAGCTGTAGTCACGTTGACGATCACGAGTTGACATTCTAATCATCATCCACACAGTACTACTTGCTGTAATAACTTATTTCATCGACGTAATATTAATAACCAACATTATTATGTGGCACATAGTAGGCCGCATTGCCGTTACGGTTTTTTCGTCCGTCTGACCGTACAGACTGTCTGTCCTGTGCGAGCTGGAAAACTATATAAAAGGCGCAAAAAAATTAAAAGTGGTGTAAACGTTTCCAAAGGCAAAAATAACCGGTGCGCCATTTTCAGTTAAAAATAGCACAGGTCAGAGTTAGATACAACATATCGGCATCGGGCCGACATATTTTTCTATAGTTATATGACGTCCCTCGCCGGCTTTCTATTGACCCTGAAATTCATGACTGTATGACCCCGAATGGCAATTTTGCGCTAAATTACGTTTTCGGGCCGTTATGTTGTATACTTTAAACTACGGCGCCAACTGTGCATATTGTATCAGCAAATTATTATAATCGTAATTAGTTTTATGTACCACATGAACTCTAGTTTTAACTAAAAATTTTTGCATTATTTATGGTAGTGCAGAAATTCATCGGAGAGAATCGTCAAACAAGAATAGAAACGATTGAAGACTGCCCACTCGCTAGTCTTTAGTGCTAGTGCTTTTCGTTTTATTAGCCAATCAACCAATCAATCAAACGTATTTATACAGCGCGATATCTTGCAAACAAATCAAAGGCGCACAGCGTTTTGCCTATGGAAGTGCTTAATGTTAAAAATGAGAATTTTCAATTTGCATTCACTGTAGATTATGACGCCAAAGGAATGGTTGAACTAGAAATGTAAGTTTTCAGGCGGCTTATCGTCATTTGGTTCCCATAAATACGGCAGAGAAACTAGAATACAAAAAACATCTTTCCTTTTTGTTGTCGTCGTTTTTATGCTTTAACTCAAGTTTGATTCGACTGACGTAATGTGCATTTTGTCGCAAACCGAAGTAACAAAATGCGCAAGGTGAACGTGACAACTAGTTACAAATTCTATTAATAAGTAAGCAAGTAATGTCGGCTACTGCAAGAACAAATAGCGACACGTCGTCCCAGTTGTTTTCTCGCCTAGCCAATGATGAGATATCAGCACGTGCGCTGCGATGACAAAATGCTGCGACGTTATTGTCATGCGCACAAGCAGATATCAGACAGAACTCTCACCATCGCAGTGCAGCACCGTAATGAGGACATGCTGTTGTAAAAACGACGAACTCAACTATAAGACATCTGTTGATTTTCTGGGTCCCAAAGCTCCGAAACCCCTTGGCCGATTTGCAAAACATTTGGCACCTGTCGGACATGATAGTAGTAATTAAAGTAGGCCTACATGCGCGAGTATATCCAAACCTGGATGGAGAGAGAGCGGGAAAAGATGCTCAGCAGTATAGACTATGCAGTGATTGCTGTTAGTGGTTGGTGATGATCATCGAGATGTGTCTCTGAGCACTCGTGCATCCATGCAGCAGGAGACAGGCAGGATTAGGCGTAACGCGTCGTAGACTATGTCGCACGCAGAGATTAAACCGCATGTACAGCACGGGAGCACGCACGCACGTCGTCGACACAACACTGCTGCTGTTATCGCTCGTACTACTCGAGCTGCTGCTGATGTTGCGTCTCAATCAATTCGCGCTCGTCGCTGACCGGCTGACCGGTCGTTCATATACATTGCTGGCTGTTCCAGCGTTCCCCTGCTGCTGCTGCTGCTGCAGCGCCTGCCGCCTGCTCAGTGTCGTTATCACCCGCACGCACGGATATGTCTTGAAGGCGCCGGTGCCCCATAATAGGATCGCCCCCCAGAAAAGTCTCCCCCGGCCGACAATTTACCGGCAAAAATCCGCACCCCCCGGCGGCCGCCCGGGCGAGGCGAATTTTTGGGTGGGGGCGGTCCTATAATGGGGAGACTTTTTATGGGGGCCGGCAATAATTTAATCAGAGAAAAATATGTTTTTTTTGCATTTACGCACTGTGCTATTATTATTTTGTTACAGTGTTTGCACTGCACTGTTGTCCCGCTATTCGGCTATCTTTATAGCCGCAAATGTGCGAAATAAACTCATTGTCAACATATCAATTCCGTGATTATCTCTCCCCGGGCGGATTTTTCACGAGGAAACATTTTAATGTAACACCAGCGTGTAGCGACGTCTTGGACTCGCCATCGCATCAGTCAATTGCTTGCTGCTGCACACGCACCGCAGCACCAGCAGCAGCAACCGCACGAGCTGAGCCGCCGTCCAAATGGACAAATGACGTCATGCGCTATTAATAGCTCAAGTCTTGCAAGTGACTGACAATGCTTCGTCGTCGTCTTCGTCTGCGAGATTTAATTATCTCCGTCGAGCGCGTTGTCTTTCCATAGCGGTCTCTACGCCCGAGTGTTTGCAAAATATTTCAGAATGCTACGAACGGTTTTTTTTTATAATATTGCCTTAGAAGAATGTGTGGGACAAATCGTTCAGGTTTCGGAGAGGGTCCGGATTATTTCGTATCCGGGGTCATAATAATAAATAATAATATAGAAATTTATAAGGCGCGCAAAGTCAGCGAGCTGAATCTGAGGCGCCGGCAGTCGCCAGATGGGTAGTGAGTAGGTAGGTTTTGAGATGGCGTTTGAAGGTTGAATAGGAAGTACAATATGTCTAACTGATAAAGGAAGAGAGTTCCAAATGTTGGAAGCTTTATATGAGAAGGCTTTTTTGCCAAAGACTGTGCTGACATGTCGCCTGTCAAGAAGATGCTGATCAGCGTAGCGTAGTGTTCGAATATTGTATACTGATCCAGTAATGACCTCAAGTATATGGGTTGATTAGTGGAAAGCGTTTTATAGGTAATACTAGCCAGTTTGAAGGTGATGCGTGAATGAATGGGTAACCAATGAAGTTCTTGTAAAAGGTTGATAGATGACAGATAACAATTGCTCGCCATTGCTCGGTAGCACTATAAGAGCAAGAGAGTTCTGTTCAGTTTGCAACCTTCTGATGTTGGTAGAGCCATGTATAATTGAGTTGGCGTGCTCTAAACGTGATTGAACCAACGAAACTGCTACAGTTTTGGCCACATCATCAGTTAAAACTCCTCTAATGTGGCGCAGTGCCCGAATATGAAAGTGAGCAGATCTGCACAGGGTTGATCTGTGATTATGCAAATTTAAGCAGCTGTCTATTGTTACTCCGAGGGTGGTTATCTTGTCAGACAAAGGTGCAGTCGTTCCGGCAATATTGACCCCAGGAAAGGCTGAAAAACTTTTTAGACGATTATTAGTGCCAAACAGAATTGCTTCGGATTCATCTGCATTGAGTGCAAGACCATTGTGACAAAACCAAGAGTAGAGTGAATAATTGAGACATGCCTTATTTCCAAGATTTTTTTACCATTTACCACTAATGGATTGGGCGCAAGCTGACATTTTGCAGTGAATCTCAGTTGGTTACGAATGGATTTTGATAAAGTTAAAATGTTTTCGGAGAGGTAAGACCGAGGCCAAAAACGAATCAGTTAGACTTGACTTTGGCGGTAATCGAACCAAGGTTTCTGGATCAGACCCAGGATTTTTTAAAAATTGTTTATTTACTAAGCTTGTTGCAGTTGTTATAGATAACGAACAACAAAACATGGTAATCTCGGTTGTATGATGTGAACTCCTGCAGTTGTTAACCTATCGTTAGGTCGAGTCTTTGGCACGATATGTCGTCTCAGTCAGTCTGTCTGTCGTCGTCTGTAACGCATGTTTTGTGGCTAAACGGTAGATTTACCGGAAAACTTATTTCAAGATATAATTAGCCTGGTGTCGCGGCTATTCGTCATAAATTTCAGCAATCCAGTGCAAAGGAAGCATTTTCAAATTTTCGGTTGAACAAAGGTGGGGTAGAAAAATCTGTGCTTTTAGCTGATAAGTCGGAAGTCAGACGCTGGCCTTCGGATACAGGCGGTACGGTCGCCTACCCTAGCGACGGCTGGGTTTCTTGTATGCAGCATCTACGGCCCTGGAAACGACTAGCATGATCGGCAGAACGTCCTGCGGTGCAGCACCTACATACAGTTCAGTGTGTGATATTTCGCCCGCGTTCCGTGGTGATAACACCTTTCCAGCGCGCACCGATGCAGATTTCTCACACGAAAGCTGAATTTATTAACGTAACGTGATGTAGAATAATCAGCTCTGCTCTATCACAAGAAGCCATGATTTTGAGCATGAAAGCTCAGAGAGGCGCGCGGCATTATCAACTGAAACAATTATTTTACTTCGAATTAGTGCATTCTGTGCACTTAATACAGCGCATCGGGGCTTCGGACAAGTAATTTGAGCAAAGCTCACGTGACGTGCGATAGCAGCGGCCCTGCCACTTTGGCAATCCGTGTAGGCCTACAGCAATAAGATATTAATGCATCTTCAAACAGTACTTGAATTTGAGTTATCCGTACTGAAGACTCCTAGAATTTAAGAAATGGAAACTTAGATTCTTAAAAATGTACGTTCTATGCTAAAAATGTCATACGCAGATTGTCCAGGTCCATCTTCAGCCATTTCGGGGCAATTCAATCTTAAAATATGTGTCGCAGCCGGAAATCGCAAAAAATTCACTAAAAACCTTTATTTTGAGGGCTCAAGGTCATTCAAGGTCATTGACGTTGACACCAATAAAAAGACTGTCACTATTGCTTAATTGTTATCATAAGCAGCATGTCTGTGCCTATCTGCAACCGTTTTCACACTACACTAGATAATTGCGGTAAAATAACCACTTTTTAGGGGGTAGCCTTCTTTGATGCCCGCCTGCGTAGGCCTCCTTGAACCTAGGGGCCGGGACTTAGACTCCTAAAATCTACGTTTAATGCTGAAATTTTCATTAGCAAATTGTCTTGGTCTATCTCCAGCTATTTCGTCGCAATTCAGTGTTGAAATGTGCGCTGTATCCAACATCCAAAATGTTGCAAAAAATTCACTAAAACCTTTTTGGGGGGTTCAAGGTCGTTCAAGGCCATCGATGTTGATAAATCTAATAAGTCTGTCACCAGCGCTTGTTATGATAAGCATCTATCTGCAACCGTTTTCACACTATATACGAGCCAATAACGGCAAAATAGCGTCTTAGGGGGGTAACCTTCTTTAACGCCCTCGTTAGAGGGAAACCCCCGCAGTCCGCACCCAGGGGCACGAAATTTAGTCACGAAAAACTAGAGACGTTGAGGCAGCCCGTGGTGAAGATTTCGTAATCCTAGCTTGCGCCGTCTTGACACAATACATCAGTGTGACGGACAGACAGACGCCCAGGCCATGGCTAAAACGCGCGAAGCATTCTGCTATCGCGCATAAAACAGAATAGTCCGGCATCGCATGGTTGCTAACGTCGTCAACGACGACACGACAGCACTATAACAACAACAACAGCTTAAATGACAAACATTAATAAGCCAGAAACATCAAGCACACAGGCAAACCACTGCACGTTATATATACAGCCTGAGACAAACAATAATTATTTGTTGCCTTTTGAACTACAGCTCAGACACCAACTAAACAATTAGTTAGCGGCTTGTCTAAAAGTGACCGTCGTTAAGTGACTGCCACCAACCTGATTGGTACGTGTCTAAGAGCCATGCAGGGATCTGGGGAGAAGCATGCAGAGTGTTGTTTCGGAAACAAGGGTTTTGAATTCAAAAGCAGACAGTACGGTCGGCTACCTTAGCGACAGCTGAGTATTTTTGTTAGCATCCCGCTTCTTTCACGTGTTTTTCTCAATAATGCACATTTTTGTCATTTCATATAGGCCTAAGTCAGTTCACACGAATTATAGACGCAACAAAAGTTGTGAAAACACTAAGGTTTTGTTGATCGGTACCTAAAAATGTATAGGGCAATTAGCTGGCAGGGCCCCAAACCGGGGCATCGTTAAGACTGGAGTCTGCCACTGGCCACTACCAGTCTGCCAGTCCAGCAATTGGCATTGGAGTGGAGTGGACAAAATGCGGCTTTCGTCTACTACAGATTGCACTTGTGATGTTTAATAGGCCCCTACTTGGGCCAATGCGAATTTTCGTCAGTGACTGCTGAAGTCACGTGATGTTGTTATTATTTTTGAACTGTTGAAGCCGCTAAAATACGATTAAATAAATGGATAATATTAGTAGGACAAATGAATGCGATTCGTTGCCTCCACACGAGGCATTTAGTAGGTGTGTGTCTGTCTTGCTTGACACGATGAATGTTGTATTTTATTTTGAACGTACGAGCAGCCCCGAATGCTTAATGCTACGGTCAGTGCGGCGAACTGAGTCAGTTCGCCGAACTGAGTTGAAAGAATCAGAATTTACTAAAAGCTGTTCGGCGATCTGAAGTGCAGCTAATTGGACTTCTAAAATCAGTTCGGCCGCGTTGCTGTTTATTTCACACGACCACCAGTACTGCATTAAATATGGTGAATAGATTCACTAATTCAAAAGTAAAATAAATGTTAGGAGGACCTTTAATTCAGAGTTCTAGTAGGCCTAAACTGCTCGTTACCAGCGCTGGGTGCTGAAACGAAATCTGTGCAGGTGGAGAGTGAGGTGATCTACCATGACTAATTATTGTGCAGGGCGACGTTCTTTCTTCGTACAAGATGAAATGAAAAAGATGATTAAGCACCACAGTTCTTATTCATGTCTTTTTAAAATAGTGAGAGGTTAAAAATTTTTCAGTTTACTCTCAGCTGCACAATGGCAGAATTGGACCATAAAGGCCTGCTCATGAACTAATAGCTAGGGACCAACTTAATTCACGATTTCACGGCCGTGACATTTTCCGTGAAATTGGCCGTCTTCTGTGAAAAACGCCGATTTCCGTGAAATCCGTGATTTTTCGTGAATTTTAGCGCTTTTAGTTTAATTTATGACAATTCCAGAGTTTTTTCAGCAGCTTTTGTACGGATGTTGCTGTTTGCCGGGTATGGTAATTTGCAGAAATGCGGAATGTGGAAAGTAATTTGCGGAACGAAATCTGCGGAATGAAGATGATTGGTTGACGGGCATGATCACGTGATCAGCCCGATTCCGCAAATTACTGCCTACGTTCCGAGCTTGACGTGGTGGTAATTTGCGGAATGTATGGTGCGGAATTGCTGTAGCTAACAATGGAAAACGACGAAAACGTTGCAAAACGTAGAAAAAACGCTAAAAAACGTCACCACTCCAAAACGTACAGTGTGATTGTGAACTAAGACTCTGT
>Ga0209367_1009844_pt1 | contig 12898 bp, 3 predicted proteins | sample WorMetLIZISLAND2_FD_187412 | JGI IMG/M metagenome (GOLD analysis project Ga0209367, IMG submission 187412) | Marine gutless worms symbiont microbial communities from Max Planck institute for Marine Microbiology, Germany - Olavius geniculatus... ... | reverse complement strand
CCCCGGCCCCCAGGCCTCCCACCAACAAGGGGTCTCCCACCAAACTCCTCAATTTTTAAAACCCTGTAATTCGCTAGCCAATCCCTTTCTGAAATCCTAAATACGCCACTGGGCCCAGGCCTCCCACCAGCTAAATCCGGCCCTGCGGAGCAGGCTAATTTGTTGTTCTTTGCGATCAAGTCTGTATGTTTGTTTTTGTGATCTGTATCTCTCCACTCACCGATCCATTCGCTATCCGAGATCTCCGCCGCTTCGCGTTTCGCTCCGTTTGTTTGTTTTCGATTTCCGCTCATCTCTCCGCTCTACTCACGCTCCGCTGATTTTTACACTCTATGGCCCCAACTGAAGGCTTGAGGCTTATTTCTTGGTTTTGCGCAGCATTTTATAGAATATAATAGAATATAAATTTGCGCTCAAAAACTGCCAGCACAAGCTGTCAGTTTAATCTAGCACAAATCATAAACTGGAATATTTTAAGTTTTTTAGTTTATGAAATATTTTAAATAAAAATTAAATTTAAAAAATGAAATAAAAGTACAATAGTGCAAAACACAAAAATCAAGAAATTGGCTGAAACCAGAAAACTTATAACTAGTTTAAACAAAGCTCACGTGACGCGCTACAGCATCGGTGCTACCACCCGGAGAATCGGCGTAGGCCTACAACGTGCAATAAAATACGCTGATTGGGGCTGCTACGTGTGCAGGAAAACCTGGACAGGCTGCTCGGCCTGGAGAAGAAAATCGAAGGACTCATCGTGTTTCTGTCGTCAGACACACAGTTTGTCAAAGACACTCCGATGCTGGAGGTTGACCCTCGACGTCTGCGTGTCCGACTCAGTCCCATCAGACGCAACGAAAAACAACGACATCTTTTTCTGGTACGTAAACTTTGCTCACGCGAACGAAATTGTAGCCAGCCGAAACGTATCTTCGTCGCCATCAAGTGAATTTTATTCATCGTCACTTTGTTGTCATAAGAAGGATGTCAGAGTTGGTGTCAATGGTAACAGTTTTAGTGAGAAGTAGTAAGTTCTGTGTCAGCTTTTGTGCAGTTTAGCTGCAAATGTAACCAGGGCCGTTTATCTCCCCCCCCCTCTAAGTCCTTGGAACAAGTTTTTCTCTAATTCAACGTCAGGCTCAGCAGGCACCGAGAACGATGCGCTGTAGGCGTCGAGGAGATGATAAATGGAAATGGGGTATCCCCCAGCCGACCGGTGGATCTGGGGGAATGTCTTGAGCTCATTCAACAGCGTCCGGCGCAGAGCTCCAGCAAAAACGAATTTGGTGTATTTTATTTCATTTTATTTTTTTTCTTTTCTTTTTTTCTTTTTTTTCTTATCGATATTGTACCGATTTTGCTCCGTTATGTTCTGTTTTTGCAATGGCGTTTGACCGTTGTTTAATAAAAGATTACTTACTTACTTACTTACTTGGTGCATTTTAGGCGTCACAGAACACTTCTGCTTTCGAGATACCGGTAGGCCTGCGGTAAATCATGAGAACAGCGTCTTACAGAAATGCAGAATTATAATATTCAACTCACCTCCAAACTTCTCAAAAAAATTTTCCTCCAATTTTTTGTGGAGAATTATTTCTGCTCCAAGGTTTCTATGGTGTAGACGCCCCTGAATGTAACAGTACAAAAATCAGTGCGTATTTCTCACAGTTGTCATAAATATAGATGACCGAGTTTTGTTTGGAACGCGCACGGTGTAAATTGCATAGCTGTCGTGCAGAATTGAAGGGACAGCGTAAGCGGAGGACATTGCTTCTATTATCCTTGGGTGATAATTGTTTGATTTGTTCTTGAACAGTTCAACGACATGATCTTGTTATGTAACGGCGAGAAAAATAGAAAGTTCACCGTTCGCAGCAAGATATCGCTTCTTACAGTCAAGGTATTGACAGCGACACGCACCAGTGATTTAATTTTTTTATAGGCGTATAACATTAATACTCGTGGGGCAGTTCGACGCACTACCGCTATACCACCGAGCCCGTAAGAACTTCTAATTCAAAAACAAAAACGCATAGAAAAGTCAGAAAGAGTAACCGAGTTGCTATTGTTTTAGTTTAAAAGTTCAAAGATCAATGTTCTGCATGAACATGCGTAACGGCAAATTTACTGTCAATGCCTGAGACACCCGACAACTAAACGCTGACAGTCGCATGTTATGTTGGCACTCGGTTCGAAGATCTTTCTGTTTTTCGTTCAAATTTTTGTCCAGCTTGTTCAATAGCAACAGCGAAATAGCGATATTTAGACTTGACATATCGGATTTCTTGTCACAAATTGTGACTGTTAGGCCTAACAATGAAGTTGCCGAAATTCGAATTTTCGATCCACGCGCTGTATTATTGGCGAGCAAGTGGTTATAGCATGTTTTCTGACGTCAGTGATGTTTATAAAAGTACGAAGTCTTGCAATATAGCTGCTAGCTGGCGAGTGGCGACCACTGGTTCTTGTTATGTGACCGCCAGCCGTCACGGTCTACGCACATTGTAATCAGTCATTTAGCCAGTGTTCCCTAGGCTCTGACCATAACACAGACAGCATAATAGATTGGTAGGGGCGTCATTTAGGGGGCTGGGGTCCATGGATCCCCAAAGATTTATGATTTCAATTTTTCTCTATAAATCGTACCTTTGATTAAACTGAAAACGGCGTTACTGCTGCAAAAATACGTTATAGTTAATGTTGGTAATTAGTTGGATCCTTCATCGTCTGAACTCTGAAAATGTGTGACAGAAAAAACGTCAATTCAGTTTGTCCTTCTGACACTCTTTTCAATAAACGACTGACGACAAAATTATGCTCCACGATTGAAATTAATACTGTAAACTGCACGAAATTTCTAATTTGGTCATTTGATTCTCAGGAAAATCACTAAAGTTGTTGCCAGCAAATGTCACATTTTAAACCTAAATTCACCAAAATCGATTTCGACTGGGGCTCTGCCTCAAACCTTGCTGGAGGAGCCTACAGCGCTCTCTCAGACCCTTTAGCTGGATTTAGGGGCCTACTTCTATAAGAAAGGGAGAAAGAAAAAGGAAAAAACGAAGGGGAGATGTCAGGAAAAAACAAGAAATCTGAGCTAATGCTTACGAGACGCGCGAGAGCCTATGGCAGTTTCTGCTCGCAGGTCATCTTAGTCTATCTCCATCCATTTCGTCGCAATTTACTTTTTTGCAGCCAAAATTGCTAAAAAAATTCACTTAAAATCAGTATTTTTAAGGTTCAAGGTCATTCAAGGTCATCGATGTTGACATTCCTAAGAAGCTCGTTGCCAGTGCTTGTTATGTTAAGCAGCATGACTGTGTCTATCTGCAACCATTTTTACGCTAGACAAGCCAACAGCGGTAGAATAACGTCTTTTTAGGACGGGTGCCCCTATTTTGCTCCTTCGTTCGTGAAGACTCCTTTTACACAGTGGCATGAAATTTTGTCACAAAATACTAGAGACACCAGGCTGTCCTACGGTGAAAACCCGAAGTCTCTCTCTCAACTGGTCTTGAAATGGTACCGGGTCGTGACGGACAGACAGATAGACGGACGGACAAAATTATCATGGCTAATACGCGCTATAGCTATGGTAGCTCTCGCGCGTAAAAAGAAAAGGAAAGGGAAGAAGAAGAGAACGGGATTTAGCGAAATGACGCCACTGTAGATTGGTCAGCCAGCGCGTTGTATGTTGAGCAGATTTTGCCGGTCGACAGTCTGGTGAAAGTCGGTCACCAGACGGACAAATGTTTTATTCTGCGGGCGACCAAGAGAGCGTTTCATCTTCTATTCTCGTGAGTGTCAGCTATTTACACTAAACCTATAGTTCGTGGCAATAGTGTGTAGCAAACTACCGCTTTATAATATGTAACCGCGTTGGAAACATTTAAAAAAAAATTTTGGCACAGGTTTTAGTGTGGTTACGCGCAACATAAAGCATGTTTTGCGCGTAACCACACTAAAACCTTACTAACTACTCTCATTTTTTGCACGTGCTCATCACTCACTGTCTCGCCCAGTATTGGCTGATGCAGACAAAATGCCATGTTGTGCGGAATTCTTAACTGAAGTGTTCGATTGAAGTCATTCAGTGCTGTTGTCGATGACAATCCAAAATTTTCTTACTATTGACCGACAACGATTAGCCTAATAATAACATTATTTACTATAAGGTGCCATATAAAGTCAAAAATCAACAATTTATCACTCACCACTCTCATTTAATGCATTTGCTAAACCCTCATAAATTCTGTATCACAAACCTCTAACAAGTACCCAAAAATTGAGGCGACATTATTCTGATGATATACAACAAAATCCAAGCGTGTGACGGGATAACAAACGGGCAGATAGTTAACTATTGTACTATCATTTACTATAAACGGTGTTTCATAAAAAGGGACCGCTTTTGTTACTTCTCATAATTCACTCAAACGATAATCAATTTACACAAAATTTGTACCACTTTCAGGTGCAAAAATACTAATTCAAAACATTGCAACAAAATATGGCAATTGATTAAATATTCTTTGCTAGTCATGACGTAATGCTGACATCATAATGTGTCACGGGTACAAGCTTGATAGTCTCAACTGGTGCTGCCTATCGCTACCCTCATCGATGGTGAAAAATTTGGTTCGCTGATGACAAATTTTTGAAGTTTTACAGTTGCAGCCACAAAAACGTGCAAAGCGATTGCATTTACGTGTCTGTGGGGATAGTTGGAATATGACATGTTCGAGCAAAACAGTGCACTAGCACACCGAGCTTGCAGAATGGTTGAGTTTTTGGATCGCAAGACGCTTGATTTCATGTTTCCATGTTGCTTAGTGCTGACAAGATAAATATTTTTCATTAGCGAACCAGATTAAGTTCACCATCGAAGCTGGGTAGCAACTGACAGCACCAGTTGAGACAAGCAAGCTTGTACCCGTGACACATTATGACGTCAGCATTACGTCACGACTAACAAAATATATTTAATTAACTGCCATATTTTGTTGCAATATTTTGAATTAGTATTTCTTTAGCTACAACTGGGAAAATTTTTTATGTAAACTGATCATCATTTGAGTGAATTATGAGGAAAACGAAAAGGGGTCTCTTTTATGAAACACCGTGTATTTCCCAGTACTTACGACGTACAGTAAAACATGATGTAAATAAAATGAAATTAGGCTATTTTTGTAATTACTTTCAAACTAAACTCGCATCTGTTCAGTTTTCGTACCGTTAATGTGGTGTCTTTGCAGGTCTGCGGACGAGAAAAATCAATGGGAATCGGTATATATTGTCAAATTTTTGATTTTTGCACATTAAAAATACTGTTGCACTTTCTATTTATCTATTTTTTCGTTTTGATGTCAATACTTTGTTGAATGTATTTGCTTCAGAAACTTGGAAAGTACTTATTAGGTGTAGGTGTTTTCCGTATTCAGCGTAAGAAGTTTTTGTGCTTTCGTCGCTTCTGATAGATATCGGCCGGGTATTATGTTCTCGTGTTGTCCGTCTGTGGGTTACAAAAAAAAAATTCAAGTCAGCACGACAGCTCAGTCTCCACCCTCGTGGAGAAAATTTAATTAAACTTTGGTTGATAGCGTAGCTGAAGGCAGTGATAATATGTTTTAAAGAGAAACTACAAGTCATGATCAAATGTTTTGAACTTCGGTGCCGTACCTCGTACGTATATATAATGCTAAACGGTTTGGTGGATTTTGCCAAAATAACCTACTACTATATTTTACGCCAATGCTGGACGAATTGCTTTAGTTTTTGATTTCATATAGTCTCAGAAAATGTCACTGTGGTGCTATTTTTTGTGCAACTTGCAGCTGATTCTGACAGCGCAAGCGAATGCCGGACAGCGAAATAGCATCAAAAAGGTTAGTGGACGTGTAACGTACTCGTATTTTGTTTGAGTCGTTGTTTTAATTGCTTACAATTTGCAATACATTGGACGAAAACGGCCGTAGGCCTATCGCTAAAAATGACGCTAGTTTTTGTTACTTGAAATTTTTACCGAAATGTTTAAATGTGCATTTGTCTTAATTCGATAATGTTTTATTCATGGCTAATAACAAATAGAAGCGATTAGAGATCTCAAATCTTCACCCAGCCAATACAACGCGTACTAATTCGTCAAGAAATTCCTGGATTTTGACCTAAAATTGATCTCAGAATTTTTGGAGGCTGTTATCGAATTTTAAATCGAATGGACATAAAACTTTGAATGGCTGGTCACTGAGCCTCTCCGCAAAATTTATTTAATTACTGGAATGATGCCAGTTTACGTAACGGTAAAGAATCTTCAATTGTCATAAATAATCCAAATGTCATCAAAATCTAATCACTTTATTTTTTCTCCCGCGTCCTGCACAAAATGTCATCAAAATTTGTTTAAAACCTTTTGAGCAATCTAGCTGTACACGGTGTTTCATAAAAAGGGACCCCTTTTTGTTTTTTTCATAATTCACTCAAATGATAATCAATTTACACAAAATTTGTACCAGTTGTAGCTGAAGAAATACTAATTCAAAATATTGCAACAAAATACGGCAATTAATTAAATATTTTTTGCTAGTTGTGACGTAGCGCTGACATCATAATGTGTCACGGGTTCAAGCTTAATAGTCTCAACTGGTCTTGTCAGTTGCTACCCTGCTTCGATAGTAAAAAATCTGGTACGATGATGACAAATTTTTGAAGTTTTACAGTTGCAGCCACAAAAACGTGCAAAGCGATTGCATTTACGTGTCTGTGGGGATAGTTGGACTTTCACATGTTTCAGCAAGACAGTGCACTAGCACACCGAGCTTGCAAAATGGTTGCGTTTTTGGATCGCGATACGCCTGATTTCATGTCCACATGTTGCTTAGTGCTGACACGATAAACATTTTTAATTAGCAAACCAGATTAAGTTCACCATCGAAGCAGGGTAGCAAATGACAGCACCAGTTGAGACAAGCAAGCTTGTACTCACGACACATTATGATCTCAGCGTTACATCACGAATAGAAAGAATATTAAATCAATTGCCATATTTTGTTGCAATATTTTGAATTAGTATTTCTTTAGCTACAAGTGGTACAAATTTTGTGTAAATTGATCATCATTTGAGTGAATTGTGAAAAAAACAAAAGGGGTCTTTTTATGAAACACCGTGTGGATTGCAAAGTGGGCACACAAACAGGAGACCCAAAGAACGCAGCGTTCTTACACGGCAAAGGTAATACAGTATAGCTTAGTGACTGGTGTTGCGTTTAGGCAGACACGAGTTGTTCAGACTTCACGTGTGCTCCGGTCTGGCTGCCCGACAACCAAAGCAAGAGCTGCATGCTGTGCTGCCGCGAGTTCAACGTCATCACGTGCTGGAGACACCACTGCCGAGGATGCGGAATAGTAAGCAACCAGTTCACACTTCGCGGCAATTACCGTAGAACTTCTAATACAAGCCGGGTGTCCACCTAGTCATAATTAAGCGTAGACAAGAAAGGGTTGGAAGGACTATCTACCTAAAATCCGAAATCCAAAAAAGTGAATCAAATCGGATTTGTCTGTAAGGTTCGCATCGTCTACCTCTAAAACGTACTTAGCAGTCATTTGCGTTGCACATTTAGCCTATTTATTAAACGACTGAAGGCTAGTTTATTCATGTCCAGGTTAAAAATAGCCTGAAGGTTAAACTCGTTAATTCCAAAAGTTAACCTCTGGCGTACTTGCTGCTACCAACTGGCCAGACATGAAGCTTACAAATAAACTTGTGTTTCAAATCAGCGGTTGAACTTGAAGCATTTGAATGAACGTCGTGTGCAGTGCACAGAAAAGACTTCAACGTGGCAAACTGACATTGTTTTCCTGTAAGCCGGGTCTTTATTTCAAGTTCTAAGTCAGTTGTTCTAATATCATAGACCCTACAGTGTGGCTGATCCCTTATGAGGTCACACAAGATGAAAAAGTGAAATAAGGATTGTAATTTCTTTTTGTCATCTTAGTCAAACGGACTGCAACACAGTGAGCTTAGAAATTTTTTAATGTCTCGGCGATCCATACAGGGTGGGCCAAAAAAGTAAGCTATTGCACTTTGTCCATATCTTCGCTAAATATTGAGCAATTTTTACAATTTTTTCACTAGTGGACTTTGTAAAAATTTGCTACTCAGAGACATGCACACCACACTTATTATGTCGCTACACTACCTTGTAAAATATTAATATCCAAAAATATACAATATTTGCAGATGAACAGAAGGTCTAGTTGTAAATTTTTGAAGTATTTAACTTAAATGTTAAAATATGAGTTATAGTAAGTGTCAAAAATATTGGAAGACATGTTAAACATTTTTTCAAATAATTGTTTCAAATGATTTTACTGTGCACTAATTTTTAATGTACATTAATGCTGGTTGATGGCTGCAATGTTGCTCAGTTAACTGCATGAGCATACACAGCAATGTATTTCAATTGTGCGGCCCTACAAGTTCTGCACTATTTTTTGAATATGAAAACTTACTCCGTTGCTATACGTAAACCTTTTTGACACTTATTATAATTTATATTTAACATTTCACTCAAATGCTTTAAAAATTTACCACTCGACTTTATTACCATCTGCAGATATTGTACTTTTTAGATATTTATATTTTACAAGGTAGTGTAGCGACATAATAAGTGTGATATGCATGCCACTGAGTAGCAAATTTCTTTCAGAGTTGTAAAAAAATTGTGAAAATTAATCAATATTTTAGCGAAAATATGGAAAAAGTACCATAGCTTACTTTTTGGCCCACTCTGTACACTGATTGTGTATTGTATCGTATTATGTAGCGTAGCATTCTAGTCTGACATAATCTACTCGACCGGATTCACCATTCGTCACATTCTGCATTCTGAGTCGTAACTAACGTATACTCTCGCTGACGATGAGATTTTTACACAAAACATGCGCGGTGTGGTGCAGTGGGTGACTGCGGACGGCTAAACCATCTCGGTAAATAATTAACCACTTAGGTCATCAACTCAGCCTCCCATCGTTTCGGGGTAGGTAAATCGAGTCTCGGTTTGTTTGGCTGGAGTTGAGGTCATTCGCATTCACCTCTGTCAAGTGGCAAGTAAGCCAAACAGTGAGTGATGCCATATGGCTGGTGGCGCTGCTCTGTAGCTCTAACATGGCGCCCCATACACACATTTAACTTAACATTAAACACTTGCGCAGCGTGGAACGGTGTATCCCTAACATAGACGGCGGACGGTTGTGTTGTGGTTGGTAGATCATGTGTTCGCAGTGTTCACCGGGGAAGCTGCGCCTGTCGTACAATCCGTCGTCCCCTGGCATCGTCTGTCGCACCTGCTACGCGCGAGCACATCGCTTCTTCACGTACCTCGTCACTGACGACAGCACAGCCGCCGGCACCGTGCGCAACGACGCGACATCATCGCAACACGCCGTCGACATTCGTTTCAGCGCGTTGACGCTGTGCGGGTCCGAATACGATGTCTGACATTAGGCGCAAACCATCCACCAGCGATGTTATTGTTAGTTCTTGTACTTGTCCTTGCCCTATCTGCAGAAAGGAGACTGATAATGCATTGCACTGACTGTCCACTGAGTTGCAGAAATAGGTAAGTCTTGAGAGCTTTACGAAAAGCCGGAACAGAAAGAAGGTTCCTGGCGTGGAAACAAATCTAGTTCCAGGTACTTGCACCGCAGACAGAGAAGGCGCGCTTCCTGAACTGATCTTTGCAACAACAGTTGCGTTGGTTGTAGACAAACGGAGCTGGCGGAGTCCAGATTCTTCCGTGTAGAATTTGACGATGTTGATTGCAAAGCCTTCTTCCTCGCTAACATCATTAGTGCGAACTTCAATAAGCCCAAACCAGTGCGATTTGTTGAGCAAAACGTTGTGAGTTTGTTGTTCTGAAGCGTGTTGCGCAATATATTCCCTTACAAATCAAAGTAATACCCCGTTTACACAATAAAGCAAACAAAAGCAAGCATGAAACAAAAGTATTCAATATACACGTGCACAACGTGTGCTCTAAGTTTGCTTCATGTTTGCTTCATCGTGTAAACGGGGAATAATAGAGCTTTTGCTTCACCATGCCCCATGCGCGTGCAGGATTTAGCAGTAGGGGCAGTTCAAACTTACATCTCACGCAGCCCGGCCGCAAAACGCGTTTTGTTACATAATTATTGATGTAAAATAACACACTGTGTAACATAGTACAGGATAACAGACAAAACATGCAATATTGTCACATGCGGTCGTTGTTGACGGTTTAACTGACTCAGTTAAATTTACACAGCGTCCCGCACGGCACGTTGTCGTCACAAATCGACGATCTTCAGTCTGTTAGGCCTAAAGCCGACGTCGGACAAGATGCTTTCCGCTAACAGTTTAGCCGTCATTGCCCGCTAATGATCGCCGTCGACGAAAATGGAAAAATCTGTTCGTGTGCCAGATTCTGTCATGCTGATTGACAAAACCCGGCGACTGCCAGTCGTCGACGGTTACCACCACGGATTGAGTACTGTTACGTTTCATGCCGTTTCTTTTAAAAAGCGGAAGTTGATTGAAAGCCTGTGGCGCTGGCTAGTTTCTAGTGGTTTGCGACTATATCGACCTACATGTTAGTAATTGTTAGCATCGCCGACGTAGCCGTAGCGACGTCTTCGTCAACTGTTTGCATAACCAACACCGTTAATAGAAACCGTCTCCAGTCCGACATCGAATTAACTATACAGCATTCGGCGGCGAAACAAAGCGAAAAACTATTTAACAGAACATGACGCGCACATCAAGCATCGTTATTTATCAGCACGATTAACAACGAACGTACAAGCACGCGTACGCAGAGTACATGTGTTCATTGATCAGTCACTCAGTCACATTTTTAGCCGACCGTACTGAAGTAACAGTCAAACTACTGGCATGGTTGTCGTCCGTCTATACTCTATCTGTCTGTCCGTTTGTCGTCTATCGCGGATGTATTGCGGTTAAACGGTAGGTCGTAATGGAAAATTTTTACACGAATAATTAGCCCTGCGTTTTAAAATAGGCATGCAAAATTTCAGCAATTTAGTGCAAGGGAAACATTTTTCAATTGGGAGGTTGAATGGAGGTGGTGGAAAAAATGTGCGTTTTCAACGTTTTTTTTTCAACGGAAAACTGGCCATATCTTAGAAACGGTGAGAGATAGGGCCTAGGTTGCTGTTCATCACTAATAGGAAGTCGCATATTAATTTTCAAATGACCTTAAAATCATCGACCTTGGACAACCTTGAAGGTCACTGACAACCAGTATGGTCGGCTATTTTAGCGACAGCTGGGCTTCTTGTCTTTATATGATTGACCACCGCTCGGAAAATAGTAATATGTACAAAACGCCTCCGTATTATACGGAACAGTGCAATGGTCTGCCGATCTAGAAAACATGAAATCGGCACACATGCACACAGATGACACACCACCGAGCTAGAATAGACTCATAGTATGCCACAGCAAAATCACAGACTGGATCGTATACGCGTTAACCTACTTTGCTCAACTCATAGTAGTAACAATAACAACATAAACCAGTTTTTTTCTACTTTTTGTTTTCAATACAGTTTTCTGGAAGTCATACGGAGTCAGCGACGGTATCGCGTCGTCGTCATCTTTATTTCAACACAGTGTAACAACACATACGTAGTAGGCGATGGCGACAGAACAGCAAGGCAGCGAACTGTTGCCCTAAGATAAAAATTGAACTTAGACAAAGTGCAAACTCATGCTATACATAGTAAACTAAAACAACACAACTAAGAAAACTTTTAAAAAATTAAAGAAACCTGGAAAAATCCAGTCCATTCGATAGTTCGTTTGAAGGCAGATAAGCTAGAGAAGTTTACAGTCAACACAGCCAAACGGTAGGCTGTTCATGATTGTACTGCAACAATGTGGACTTTGCGCTACAGCTGCAAAGATGAACATTTGTTCAATTCTGACAACACACGCCCTCATTAGCCGCGCAAAAACAGTAACATTTCAACTAGATCCCTGACCTGAAACGGCATCCAAACTTTAAAAAGTTAAAATGCACTGATTTCGTAAGCAATCTTAAGTAATAAGCTGAATTTCAGAAATATTACAGCCAGAACAATTTTTCGTTTTAACGAAAACCTGCTGAACTATTCTTTCAAGTGCAGAATTGTCATTTGAAAATTTTAAGAACGAAAGCTGTAGTTATGCAGCCCGTCACTTGTCGCTAATTTGAGAACAAAAATGACCAATTAACGGTTATTTAATAGCCAACTTTCCGGCTTCCGGCCAGTAACGAACTACTGACGGTACTTCATCAATCACGATCGTACATTACTCATCCAACGGACCAGCGACAGGCAATTAGCAGTAACTAACAGACGAATTTTTTTCAGCATATTTTTGCATCCTTCGTTATCTTTTTCTACTATAAAATTTACAAGTCAGCAATTTTCTGCGTTACGTTCACATCTATTTCGAACTGTCGCGTTTTTGTCTTTAATAGGCGTTTGTTTTGCAATCGTTACCAACGTCAGGAGGTGGCAATAAAGCGTAATCTAACGCAATATTACTTTATATTCAAACGCTAAATAACACATCGGTACTTGTCCGTTAATTCACCCGCACCCGAATTATTATTGTGAACGCTAACCCTAACCTTAAACCTGACCCTAACCCTAAACCCAGCCCTAACCCGGATCCTAACCCTAACCATATCCCTTATCCCTAACCTTACCCCTAACCTTAACTCTAGCGGTTAATTCGGGCGCAGGCGAATTAACGGACAAGTACCAACACAACTATAAAGGACTTTCTTAGATTAATAAATTATTAACCATTTTTTAACATACGTTGAAAACTAATAAAACCATTCATAAC
>Ga0209367_1009843_pt1 | contig 12900 bp, 9 predicted proteins | sample WorMetLIZISLAND2_FD_187412 | JGI IMG/M metagenome (GOLD analysis project Ga0209367, IMG submission 187412) | Marine gutless worms symbiont microbial communities from Max Planck institute for Marine Microbiology, Germany - Olavius geniculatus... ... | reverse complement strand
GGTTTGACCCTTGCGTGAGACCGCGTCGTTTGAGCCATCGTGCGTGAAAATCCGCCGGGCGGTCTGACCTGTAGGTCGGTCAACAAAAAAAGGTATATATATCGGAGAAGAATTTTCGTTATATTTCATCCATTTGCCGAAAAGCCCCCAATGGACGGATGTGCACGAAATTTTGCACGGGGGGTCGTCTCGCCGACTTAATCACCTGTTTCAAATTTTGTGTCGATCGGTTGAGGGGTTTCGGATCTGCGCGGGGTCGAATTTTGCCATTCTCCCTTCACTTAGCCGGTCGCCATTAACACAGGGCTGGCCTACCGCGCAGCCTGTGATAATAGAATACTGCCGCATTCAATTGTGGAATATTGGAACAAAATGTGGTGAAACTCTAAATACGAACTATTCAGCTAAATATGAACTGTATGAACTGTAATTAGTTAAGTTTTTTCTTTTATTTTGTATTTGTTTGCTACCTTTCATGGTGAATAAAGATGCATATAATACGCGTACAGGGCGACGTAACTGAACTGAACTGACACGGTACAGTTATTGACGAACTGACCAATGGACAAGCAAGGCGAGCTCACTGGTCATTGGTTGACGCGTACACGAGCGCAGTCACGACAGGCCACAGACACCGTTAGACGATGCCTATACTGCATATTTTTTTGTATAGGCCTAATGCATTACTGCTTGCAGTTCGTCAAAAGCTAAACCATGTCAGTTCAGTTCAGTTTAGTTACGTCGCTCTGTACACGCATGGCACCAATGTGGCGTCCCCATCGCCGTTAACTGCTACTGCATATCGGCATTCCGTGGCATATTTCGTATCCCGAAGTTGACGCTGATGCACCAAAATGCGCTTGGCGTCTGAGCTCCGTCCGGATTCGCTGAGGGAGCTTCCAAATTCCCCGCCCCGCCCCCAGATCAATGAGTTGGATTTAAGGGAAAGGTGGAGGCCCCAGGAAAGGAAATCTATAGAGGGAAAGGAAAGTATACGGAAAGGAAAAGAGGGGAATGAAAAAAAGCCAGGGAATGGAGGGGGAGAGAGGGAAAGACTAAGGGAGAGAGGACAAGGAAAATATAGGGGCAGAAAGGGTAAAGGGACGGAAAAGAAAGGGGCGGAAAATGGGACAAAGAACGGAGTCACAGAGGAATAGTGCCCTGGTGGTTGATTGGGGGGCAGAGACGCCCATGGTACTTATAGCTGCGTCTCTAAAACGATAGACGAATTAATTTAGTTAGCCCCATATCCAAAGTCCGAACCAAAGTGGCACGATCGAGCCTGCGAGACTGCGACAGTGGCCAATCGTGAATATAGCCTAGTAGCCTATACTGAACCTGTGACGCCCAACTCGGCAGCAACTTCGGTGAACGCCTGTTGTCGGTCCGCTTTAGTAGCGACCGAGTAAGCGTCGAACAGACATCGTCGCGACTTCCACAGTTCCAGTAACTTCTCCTCGCGTGCTGTCGTCCACACCACATTCCTCACGACCGACCCAAACGGTCGTTCTCCGCCAGATACCTTGTCCAACTCTGCCGCCATTAACGCTACTAACTCGTATAGGCTATCACAACTCGCAGTCGTACGACTGGTCTGGTCTGGGCCCGGTCGCAGCGAGGTGCTAATGTGTGTACGCTATACGCCTGCACGACTGGCGCGAGCGCTGTTTGCGATTGGTCAAGACTGGGTCACGACTGACTGGCTGGCTGTCGGGCCTGCAACGCATGTACACGCTATTATAGCTGCACGACGTAGCCTACGTCGCGGCCTATTATGGGGGCCTACGTCATAATCGGTTTTACGACTAGTCGTACGACGGTATGAATAACTGGGACTGTCTCGGCAGTTGAATCCTAACTCACGAAGGTGATTGATGCCGCACAAGTAGCGCTGCAGATTTGTATAAACAGCGTGTTACAAGACCTGCCCTACAGCTAATTCACACCTAGGCCCTACACGACTCCACTCAACTGTCGAGTCGAGTTGCGTCGGCGCCTATATGTGTGAACATGACCCAGCTTGAACCAATCTGCGTTGCTGCTAGCAACGCCGTTGTGCGCTGATGTCACTGATTACGTCATTATGACGTCGCTGTGTACTATTATACAATAACTAACTGTCCCATTGCTATAGCATAGCATGGGACAGATTACAAAATCACTTATGTAATTCTGTCAGTCTGTCAGTCTGTCTGTAAACACTCCTACGGCCGCAATTTTGATTCGATTTTGATGAAATTTTGCACAGTCATTCGGGGCCCAAAAAGTAAGATCGAGTTTGGGATAAAAAATCTGATAACTCCTTCCCCTATTTCACCCCAAATTTTGAAAAATTTGCATTACGGCCTATGGGGACTTCAAAGCGGTATAACTCGGTCACCGTAAAAGAGAATTGCGCGCTGTGTTTACCTACCCTCTATTTTCGGGGTCGGGCAATCTTAACGGTATTATTTAAATCTACCACCTATCAACCCCTGTTGCCATAGCAACCATTCAACAGTTGCAAAATTTTGCATTACAGCCAATGGAGATTTCACAGCGGTATAACTCGGTCCCCGTAAAAGATAATTGCGCGCTGTTTGCACCTACCCCCTATTTTTGGGCCCGGGCTATCCGATGGTGTCATTTAAATTACTCCCCTGACGACCCCGGTTGCCATGGCAACGAATTTTGAGACTAAATTGACTATAACTTGGCCCCCGTGTAAAATAATTGCGCGTTGTTTTCACCTACACCCCGATTTTCGGGCCCGGACTATCCGATGGCGTCATTTAAATGTCTCGCCTGTTGACCCCTGTTGCTATGGCAACGAATTTTGGGACAAAATTGACTACAACTAGGCCCCCGTGAAAGATAGGTAATTGCGCCCTGTTTGCACCTACCCCCCGTATACGCAGCTGCTAGGCTATATAGCGTGACAATGGGACAGATGCCTCGTTCTACAGAACGTATTTCTAGTTACAACTAATCTGAGCAAAGCTCACGTGCCGCGCGACATCATCGATCGGTGCCTCCACTTGGGGAATCAGTGTAGAAAGTACCATAATATAATAATTATTCGGTCTGGAAGGGTATAATTAATCAAATTTAGGGCCTTCGTACAGAGGACTTTTGAATCTAGGAGGTCGAAACTCTGACGATAAAAGTATAGCCTACGTACGTTAGGCCTATAGGAGCCTATGCTAAAAATTTCATGCGCATTGTTCTGGTTCATATCCAGTAATTTCGGTGCAATTCATTTGAAATGGTGCAATAAAAATTGAAATATGTGAGACAGGTTTGCGAAAATAATCCGTAAATCTTGCTTTTTAAATGTCAATGTCGTTCAAGGTCATTATAGTGTTGGCGCCCCTAAAAGCTCGTCAGCAATAAGACCTATTTTTATGATAAGCTACTAGTCTCTGTATACAACTTTTTCACGTTAAATCAGAGCATAGGAATAGCAGCAGAGATCGCGCATTTTGAAAAGGTACCTAAATTTGAACGCCGGGGGCCGAAATTCGAAGAGCTAAAATCTGCGTTTAATGCTGAAAATTTCATACGCAGGTTGTATTGGTCGCAATTCACTCTTGAAATGTGCGCCGCAGCCTAAAATCGCAAATAATCAGTTAATCCACCATTTTGGGAGTTCACGGTCGTTCAAGGTCATCGATGTTTGTACTCCAGAAAAGTTTGTCAGCAGCAAGTCTGTGCCTGCAACCGTTTTCACGCTAGCCGATTCGATAGCGGTAAAACTCTTTCGAGATGAATTAATATCTTATTGCTGTAGGCCTACACTGATTGCCAAAGTGGTAGGACCGCTGCTATCGCGCGTCACGTGAGCTTTGCTCAAATTACTGGGTTTTTTTACAGACGAGTGCTGTGCACGCCGTTAAGCAAGGGCTTATGATGTACAGGCGTAGGCCTATAGGGGCTGGCTTATGACAATGAGTACACGGAGCAATGAGTATAGCAGCACTGCATGCAGCGGAGCGGCAAACTGCAGGTAAAATAGGCCGTCAGCGGTGATACCATTGCTGGCTGTGTTTCGTTTATTAGTAACAGTACTCACTGCGCCTCTGTGACGGTTTCTAGACTAACGGTAATATGACATGTGATGCCATAGGCCTGCGACATGTGGAATACAAATTATTGTCCATACAGGACTGACGAAGGTGTTTTAGGTAAGACGTGTAATTATTCTGAACGTGAGTCTCATTGTATAAGCCACGTTTAGTGCAGTTGAGGGGCGTCATAATGTTAAAATATTGGGGGGATGTCACGGTCTGACGAGTGACGACGAGTGCCGAGCGAGGCGTGGAGGTTTTTATCTGCAGTGTCAGCATGCACGGCATCACTCCCCAGTATAACATCACAAATAATTTGACCGCAATAAATGAGCACATGTAGGCCTAATTTCGACTGATTATCGGGTTACTTAGTGTTGTGTGGTATTTAATTTATTTCATTTCACCGTTATAGTCGACCGCGAATGTTTTCAGCTTGAGCAATAAGAGTAATAAATCTATAAATTATTTCACCACAGTATGGATCGGATAGAAACAAGAAGCCCAGCTGTCGCTAGAATAGCCAACCGTAGGCCTACTGGTTGTCAGTGACCTTCGTGACCTTCAGGTCATCCAAGGTCCATGATTTTTATTTCATCTGAAAGGGCGTATACCACTTCCTATTAGTGATTAATAGTAACCTTGGCCGTATCTCTCATCGTTTTCGAGATCTGGCCAGTTAGGCCTATACATTAAAAACGCACATTTTTCTTACCCACCTTCATTCAGCCCCCAATTTGAAGATGCTTCTCCAATCCCTTGCACTAGATGGCTGATTTTTTGCGTGCTCAAGTTCAACACAGATGGCTAATTATTCCTGCAAGAAGTTTTCCCCTAGGCCCTAAAGCTTAGTCACAATACATTTGTTACAGACAGACAGACAGACGGACGGACGACAACCATGCTAATAGCTCGACCGTTACTTAAGCACGGTTGGCTAAAATCACTGTCATAATACATTATCTTGCAATATGGTGTGTGGCATGCAGGGAAATGAAAAGTTGTGCTTTCAATCGACAGACATCATGCCGTCGTTTGTAGACAGTAACTTCACAGGGTCAACCTCAGAGCTTGTTGCCATGACAACCCGGGCAACGCTCACTGCCGCTGAGGACTTCGATATCAGGAAAAGTCAGTACTACTGGCGTGGATTGCAATTGTACGATTTGTAGTTGCTAAACTGTCATAACTGAACTTAACTAAACTTAACTTTACTGATATTACTGAACTGAAATGACTGTTCGGTTTTTGACGAACTGATCAATAAGCGAGCAAGGCGAGCCTATTGTTCATCAACTGACGCGTACGTGATCATAGTCACATATCACCGACGCCGTTATTAGACGGTGCCTACTGTAATGCATTTCTGCTTGACCATTGATCAGTTCGTGAAAAACCAAACCATGTCAGTTCAGTTCGGTCGGTTACGTTGCTCTGTATGCGCCTTAAAATATTTTGTGTGCTTTGTCCATGTAGGGCTTGTGACGGCGTTCGTTGCTGTCATTGTCTACATGCTCGTTGTCGGCCTTACTACGCTCAGCTGCTGGCTTTATAACAAAAGGTTTGCAGCCTCTCATTATTATTTTTTTCTGCTTAGTATGCATGCGATAGGGCCTGACATTTTCTCAAGCTGATCAGCGGATTCTGAGATTATAGCACGCCTCGTGTAAAGCTGTGTTGGCAGTGACTTTTCCTGGGGATCTTAGCTTTTTTTCGGTACGCAGATTTAAAACAATCTGCCAGAGCTAGGATGTGACATCTGCGGAGCCTGAGTCGCTGTCTACATTTCACCGGCGGCTCAAAACGCATCTCTTTATGAAATCATTTTCTGGCCGTTTTTTTGGATAATCGCCAATACCAAGTGATAGTTTTCTTTGAAAATCATTGATTGAATAATTCATTTCATTGATGTTTTATTTCTTCGTTATAGTGTTTATGCGCATATTTGCTGACGTCTCTGTAGAGGCGCGACAGAGTGACGTAACTAAACTGAACTGAGTTGAACTGACACGGTTTAGTTTTTGAAGAACTGACCAATGGACAAGCAGGGTCAGCCCATTGGTTATTGGTTGATGCATATGTGAGCGTAGTTGGGTAAGCTACCAACACCGTTAGACGGTGCCTAGGGGGTCTATTGTAATGCATTACTGCTTGCTGACGAGAGCCATAACGGGGTCCGGAAAACATTCTCGCGGTGTCTTATATGGGGTGATGTTGGGGAGTGGCTCTAATACTGAATACATTCATTCATTCATTTATTCAAGAAATAGGCAGTTTTGTTGAAAAATCGTCCCAAAATAACTGTCGACTGACGTAAGCTTAATTCAGATGATCAGTTCTGCTGTCAGACGTATAGCAAATATATTTCTGTCGATGGCGGGGCCCCCAAACGTCGGGGGTCCGGGATAACTTTCCCCCTCTCGACGGACGTGGAATTTGTCGCTGTAGATGTGTTCGAGATGGTGCATCGAAACGTACCGGCGGTCTGTCGATAGCCGAATACTGCAATCGTTCGTACGCCAGCGCAGCAGACGTCGACGAAACCATCTTTTCCGTAGTCCGTTTCTCATCAGCAGCAGGCTAGTGATGATTCGATATTAGGATTTCAATTTCCGTATGACATCGATACGACATTTTACTAAATATTGCGACATCGATGTCGATATGTTGTCATGCGTATCTTTATATAGGGGGCCTACAAGCGCACAAGCAGCTAGTATACCATGCATAAGCCAGGCAGTATGTTTTATTTAGATAATAAAATGTGTCGCTGATGAATTCATAACACAACTGTAATTGAATTAAGACACTATTTAACTCGTCGCATTTGTACTCTTTCTTTCCAGTCACGCAGTGTGGTAAAAATGTGTAGTAAATATCGCGAAAATATCGAAAATATCGCAATATTGATGTCGTGATATATCCCGAAATAGTCGATATTTTTTGACGATACGATACAATTTATCAATATCAAAAACGATATATCGATATTTTCGATATATCGAGTCATTATTATTGCAGGCGAAGTTCAGCTGGAGCATGCGACGTCGCCAAGCGCCGATGACCGACAACGCTTGGACGCAGACTTCAATGTCAGTGGTGCTACCGAAGACGACGTCGATATCTGTCCCTACGCGACGTTCAGCGAGGTGGAGCAGCTTCAGGCCATAGACGTAATAAACGACGTTTTTAAAAAAATTTTTATCCCTGCCACGTTTTTACGCTTTTTGATGTTTTTAAAAAACTTTGTTAAGGTTTTTATTTAATTTTTAAACTTTCTTTTCTGAAAATTGCACCAATAACTTCGAGAAACACGCTTGAAATCACAAAGCTGAGTTAATTTGCCATAGTAATGGTAGTTTATTTAGTTCATAGATGTAATAAACGTTTTTACGTTTTTTTAATTTTTGCCACGTTTTTCGACAATTTATTTTGTTTTCTTGACGTATTCAATTTTTTAAACGTTCATTGAAAACTCCATAAAGAACTTCGCGAAGCACTTTTGAAACCACATAATCGAACCAACAGCCCATATAGGCCTAGTAGTAGTTGTTTACTTAGTTAGTCTAGTGACCTACTTGGTCATACGGTCACACGTTTGAATAGAAATTGAATAAAGTTGTCTCTGTCTTTGTAGTTCTAGCTATACTGCTTTTGCTTCTACAGCATGCCATTAGGCATTGTTCAAGAGGTCGAACAGATTAGGGCTGACGTTTGTTATCTCAATGTTTTAAAACGTTTTTAAAATTTATTTTACGTCTATGGCATTAGACATTAGGCAAGAGCTTAAGCAAATTAGGACTAACGCTTTTATTCAACGTTTTGGAAGGTGTTTTTTTTCTGATACATTTTTGTACATTTGTAACGTTTTTAGTTTTTTTTCTGGAACGTTTTTATGTCTATGCTTCAGGCGGCCAGGCGACGAGCGCCTGCTGACGCTCGACCGCCGGCCGGAGACCTTCGAACGACGGCGAATCACGACCCGACGCTGGAACGACGTTGGAAACGACCTCGACGAACTGGAGCAACTGTGGACACCCGGCAGAAACCTTCTCATCAGCAGCAAGCTAACAAAAACGACAACAACAACGATCGTCAGACAACAGCGATCTACGCCCAGCCGCAGAAACTCATCACGACTGCAGCCCCTGCGATAATTGACTCGACCAGCCTTGATGTTACGTCGTCGTCGGCGGCATCGTCGTTTTACACGCCCAGAATAAACATGCGCATACCGTAATAAACTCGTAAAGATACGCCGGTAGGCGCGTATAGAGCGACGTAACTGAACTGAACTGGCATGGTTTAGTTTCTGAGTGACGAACTGACCAATGGGCAAGCAGTAACGCATTACAGTAGGCAACGTCTAACGGTGTTGGTGTCCTGCGTGACTGTAGTCACGTACGCGTCAACCAATGACCAATGAGCTCGCCCTGCTTGCCCGTTGGTCAGTTTGTCAAAAACTAAATCCTGTCAGTTCAGTTCAGTTCAGTTACGTCGCTCTACGCGCCTTACAGCAAAATTGTTGGCAGGACATATCTGGCTCAAAGGTTTAATTAGTGACACAGATTAAACCAAGCGTACCGGGTGGACCAAAGAATGACTCCCTTCGCAACTACGTCAATAAAGGTTTAATGGGACATAAACTACAAAACACTAGATATTTTGTACTGTTTGAACGGTTTAAACATTTGCTAATAATCACTCGCAGTGTAGATTTGGTCGTTTATTTGAAAACATTTTCATAATTTTTTTCGGAACCCCTGTGTTTCTCCGCACACACATTGTGAATCCAACAGGGATTATCGTCAGTTAATAGAACCATTTTAACGAAATTAGGATTTATGCGCACGAAAAGAGAACTTAAGTTTACACCGGCAAACATCATAATTTAATGAAAATGATACAGGATTAAACGAAAAATTGCAAATATTATGCATGTAACAAGAGAGGCAACTCACAAATCAAAAGGAAGTCACTTTGTGGCCCACGATGTATAATTTTGTAACAGACCATCAGATCTAGTTGCAGCTACTATCGCTTTATTTTGGCGGCCGGAAGTCGGATGCTTGCCTTCGGATGTACGCTGCACGGTCGGCCCACCCTTGCTACAACTGGGCTTCTTGCTGACTGATCCACCCGTGTGACAGACGGACGGACGTACGGACTTGCGATGGCATATACCTGCTGCAGTACTGCTTGCTTTTGCGCGTAAAAATCAGTCATTCATAAACAATTAAGCTGTAAGATTATCGACATTGATTGTCAGTACACGGGTTAAGATTTATTTTACGCAAAACGTTTGCTGTGTTTGCATTATCACTGCTTACTTACTTCTTCGTATAATACGTCATAAATGTCCGTATTTTTTTCAGAATTTTACAGCTGTAAACTTTCTGGAAGTTTTATATCATCGAACTTTTGATGAATTTTTCACTTGGTGAAAAGTTGACGAAATTTTCCTTATTCTCTAAATTTGAGAGCACCAGACAGAGAGAGTGACGTCACGCATACAATGACGTCATGCGTTGCTAAGCAACGTACGTCAACATCAACATCGAGTTGACGCTGCCTCGCTCGCCGCTAGCCAACTGTACTGTTCGTTCGTCCATCCCCGTGGGTTTCAGTGGACTCTTGTCAGCTCCGCTCGTTGTACTTGGTGGTCAAGATTGACGAGGTCAGTCGTCCGTCCCTTGTGTCCGTGTCGCTTTCGTCTTGCCTCGCAGTGGCAAGTCAGTGTGAGCTCATCGCATTTCTGACCATTGCTGTAGGCCTAGCCATGCAATACACGTAGGCCTAATTAACTTACACTGATTAGGTGCGCCGGTCCAAAATAGGATACCCTGATTTGAGCAATATGACGTACCTCAGCAGACGCACAATGAATCTTTACATTCAGTTTTGATGTTTTAATGGTGAACCGTGCAGTTATTTTGAAATTTATCGATTTCATAAATCCGCGGCGCCTGATTATTTAGTCCCCTTATCTCTCACTATAGTGTCTCCCATTACTATCTCACTCCACTTAAACGTGACGACTGATAGCATGTCCCGTTTGTAATATTACACATGCTTTCAGGCAGAGTACGCTGTCGATCACGGCCATGAAATAAGTACGTTTCAACACGGTCTGCATTGTATAATGCTTCGCTACACTCGCATAGGCCTAATGCACTGTAGAGTGTAGACCGTGTCGTAACCACTTATTCAGTCAATAAATTGTACGAATCTGTGGTGAGGGTCTACTACGGACATAACTCCTGGCCGGATCGGCCGTTGTAGGAACTGGATTTAGTCTAGTGCTACAGGGCATTATTTTTCGACGTACGCTGACGCCAGTCACGCCACCCTTTCTTAACCTACTTATTTTTCTTACATATCATATATACTCAATGTTTATGTTCTTTGTTATTCAATATTCAATGGTCTTGAATAACGAAATTTTTTTTGATATAAGTACTAAAACGTATTAAATTTGGTGCGAATTTTGACAGTTTGTAATAAATAGTGCAGTAGCATAATCCAGTGGCGTCCGTTCGTACAGCAATGGCTGCAGAACTGTTGAATTGGGTGTCCATTGTGTCGCTGTCCTACTTGGTTGGCAGTCTTGTGCTTTGCTATTTGGTCGCTCTGCTGATTGGTCGCAAAGTTTCCTTGGTTGATCGTCTTGTTTTGTGGTGGATTGTCTGGGATGCTTTAGTACATCTCACGGTGGTATGGAATCATTCGTTAGTAATAATTTAGGCACATGTAGTTATGTTTATTAATTATAAAAATGTTCAAATTATTACCAAAACTGGGTCCAGTTTGTTGCTCTACAAAACGTGTGAGCGCAGATAGGTGAATTTTGGGTGATTTAGAACATTATTTGTTTTTACCAAGTAGGATTGTGCATGAAGCCAACATTGGTTTAACCATAAAACCGATGATTAGTTGATTGATTATCATGGCTGTTAGGGATGGATCTTCTAAGCACTCTTTTAGTATGTATTTGATTTTATTAAGTATGTTATGATTAGCATAAGATTTTTACATTGTTATTCATTGATTTGTGCACTATTTTTATATAGTATTTATTCAGATATTGATAATGTTATTATTGTTTGTTTCTGTGTTTGGCAGGAAGCACCATTTGTAGGCTTGTCTCTCATTGGCACAGTAAATGACTCGATGGCTTTTTTTGCACAGCCGTGTAAGTGAAGGACATTTTGTCATTTTTAATGATTTAAAAAGTATACTATAGGTGTAAAATTTGTGTAACAATGTTTAACGTGATAAAACATCTATAGAAGTGGCTTTGGTTATTTGTATAACAGTTTTTGCATGATATAATAAGCTTGTGATCTGGGTTGCCGATGAACAGACAAGATCAAGAATTTACCTTATCTTTAACTTAATCCATAAGGCACAGTAATCAAATCCTATGAACAATGAAAAACTGTTTGTCATCTGGATTAACCTGGTCTGATTAAGTTGTTATTTTTGAGCTAGTGTGAAGGATATTTCTGGTGAGTATCTTTAACTGTCTTAAGTTACCAATGTATGTTTGTGTTTGGCATGACGTTGAAATTGGAGTTATTTTCCTTTTAGTCTGGTGTTGCTGCAGTATATCAAAATGCTTTATATGCATTGCATCTGTGCAAATATCAGTTGTCATTGTCGTAAAGATATCCGTTTACCTTATCTTTGTATATGCTGTGCGTGTGTGTGTATTTGTATGTGTTATTATTCCAGGGAAGGAATATGGTCAGGCTGATACCCGCTATTTGGTGTCTGATCCCACGATTCTGTCGGTTGAAATTCTGACGTCATTTCTCCTGACCCCAATCTGTGTTGTACTTGCATATGCCATCTCGCAGCAGACTGCTTACAGACACTGGCTGCAGCTAGTGCTGTGCACGTGTGAACTGTATGGAGGTTTGTGATTGTTGTTTTCGTGTATAAATACTAATTATTATAGGAGGCAACAGAGAACTGGAAAAGTCAGGGAATGGGAAAGAAAGAAGCTGAAGAACTTTTTAAAATGTCTGGGAAAGATGGCAAAATGTCATGACAGGGCATATTAAATCTGTTTTTTGTAGATGCAAACTTTCATGAATGTTTGAACTAAATTCAGATCGTATCTTATATTCTGGAATTTTGTTGTTATTACATTTATTATTGCCACCTTTAGCCATTCAATTACCTTAGATGTAACCTCCTGGTTAGGCAGTCCATGCACATATAGTTTCTGTGTGTCAATTTTAAACTGGATTTGTTTCACTTTCCACAATATGGTTTGTTGTAAACAGCATTGCACTTCACATTTTTTCTCTGTTTCAGATAAACTTCTTTTTTTTTAACCATTGGGTCATTAAACTTTTTGTTTTTTTTATTGTATAGGTTAAACTTACCATTCCATTGCTATGTGTTTGCGTGCATTTTGCCTGAAAAGGTCGTCCTTGAAATGACCTATATTTTGTTGGGTGGGACGTTAAACCCTACTCACTCACTCACTCATTTTATGTACAGATGTGAACTGTGACACGGTATGTAGGTTTCATGGTATTTGCCCCGGAGTTGCTGACTGGAACCAAGAATCTAGCAACTGACAACTGGTTGTATCTGTGGGTTTATCTGGTGTTCTTTAATGGTCTCTGGGTTGTAATTCCCCTCGCACTCATGTACCAGTCATGGATGGCAATGACGGCTGACACCAAACGCCGAAAGCCATCATCGACGGCCTCGAGACGAAGTGAGTCGCCCAAACCGCAGAACCAGCGTAACGACACAGTGGCATTGGCTGGTGGTGACCAGGCCAGGAAGCGCAAAACTCGCCGTAAGCAGTATTAGCAGCTGCAGCAGCTGCTAATAC
>Ga0209367_1009842_pt1 | contig 12900 bp, 5 predicted proteins | sample WorMetLIZISLAND2_FD_187412 | JGI IMG/M metagenome (GOLD analysis project Ga0209367, IMG submission 187412) | Marine gutless worms symbiont microbial communities from Max Planck institute for Marine Microbiology, Germany - Olavius geniculatus... ... | reverse complement strand
AAAGGCACAAAAAATCACGCAAACGTCATATTTCACCTATTCGTGGGGAACCCCCCCCCCCGTAAACGGATTTTCACCAAATTTTGCACATCAGGAAATATGCTGGACGTAATTATCTGTGCAAATTTTGGTATGGAAAAATTAATGGCTTTGGGAAATACGAGGGGTCAAATTTTGGAGTTTCCCATTGAAATGGCTGGTCACCCTTACAACAGTGCTGCGCTACCGCGCAGCCTGTGATAACTGCAAACTGGCTAGCCACTGGCTGGGCTAGCAAATAACTGTCGTATATAATATTTCTTTCATTTAAAACAATAAACGTACCATTTCGGTAAAAATTGCAAACAATGGCACCGTGTATTTTGAAACATTGCGTAGAAATGTAATGTACACGAATGAGTTACAGTGTAATCAAGTTTACACAAATTAGTACACTTCCACACTCTGCTACATGGGCTAGCTACTTATTTTCTATCCGCTGAGGCTGAGGCTGAGGGCAAGAAACTGGGATAACTTGAGCACGCAGTAAAATACAGTTAGCAAATAATCGTCTATAATGCATGCCGGTCAGAACCGAGCAGTTCGAATACACAAAAATTCTTATGACAATGAAAGCGATCAGTATGTGAGAGTGGACACTGACAATGACCAGATGACCATCAGATCAGCGGTCATCGATCGATATCAAAGCTCTGTAATAATGTGTTCTATTCCGCTATTCTTTCTACGTGCAGGGCTCACAATGCAGTGTCGTGTTACGGCGCGTACAGAGCGACGTAACTGAACTAAACTGAACTCACATGATTAGTATGTGACCAACTGACCAATAGGCAAGCAGTAATGCATCACAGTGATAACTATCTACGTCGGTGGCCTACGTGACTACGCTCACGTACGCGTCAACCAATAACCATTAGACTGACTCGCCTTGCTTGCCCATTGGTCAGTTCGTTAAAAACTAAACCGTGTCAGTTCAGTTCAGTTCAGTTTAGTTCAGTCGCTCTGTACGCGTCTTTACTCTCTCTTGCATCATCCGTGCGATGTCTGGGTTCCGAAAACGACTGAAAACATTTTTGACGACTCCAGCTGTAATGAATGCAATAGTCGATATGCATGGCTTGGCTAGTGGCGGATTCAAGGGGGCGCCCCCCCTTCCCTATTGACCGGACGCATCTGAAAACAAGTAAAAATATTGCACGAAAATGCATTATTTTTGCATAACATAAAAAAAATTGGAAAGGGGGTATAGCCTTCTCCTCAGACCTCAACTCTTACCCTTCCGCCCCTATTTCAAATTTCTGAATCCGCTACTGTGCATGGCGCATATTTTTTTTACATAAATTCGAATTCGCTCCCACGCATAAGCCTATTTCATCAGCCGATCGATCAGTCTGTAAATTTGTTAAGCGCCTCTTTATCAAAGTTTCCATATGCGCCTGTTGCGAGTAAACACGATCGAAAAGCCACGTCTTAAAACTTGATTCAAAACACCGTCTACTAATGTCAGCTGTTTATCAGTCCCGAAAGAAGTTCGATCGTTCCACACGGTTGGTCGGTGCCAATAAGCAGAAAAACCGAGTGGTAAGATACGTGATTACGGAAGACGGAATGACCACACCGGGGCTTTTATAATATTATCTGTGCAACCTGGGCCGAACAGAACAAAATATTGACGAATACAAAGTATATAAATTCATAAAATTACAATCTTTATTAATTAGTTTGTTGTTGACATTTCGACAATTGCTGCTGCTTTCGTCAGAATGACTGTTCGCCAAATGTCGCTGTGGCGAACAGTAAGTACTGTAGTCAGTCATTGATATGACGCTCAACAAATGTCTTTACTGTCAAACGTCAAATTTTCTCTTATGCAATCCGGCGTTCGGCGCTAAGTGCTGCATTGTTTATGAACGCACCTTGCTTCTGTCGTAAATCGTAATCGTCTTCACTCTTTATGCATGCATGTGGATACAGAAACGAGACGAGGGAGCATTATGCAGTAACCCGCCTTGCCTGGCAAACGCCTCGTCATTTCACGGCGTCGCAATCTGATTTTTGTCAGCGTCTGTACAGCCGTGGAGCGCGTCGTCGTCACGGTATGTGTAGACCTAGCAATTCCCCATGTTCAGTATATCAAATGTATAGAAGCCGTATGTATGAGGCGCTTATCATCGAGGCTGACCTGCATCGCTCCCTGGGCGTGCGGTGTGGACAGCCATAGACGAGATAGCAATAGCTGGCGCGACGTCTCTTGTGCGCTATGACGAAATACGACGACAGCTATGAATACAGCTTCGAGGAACGGACGCGGTAAAAGAACCATGAAAGCAAACAACAAAACCGAAAAAAACTACAAACGATCAGAGATCTCAAACATTTGGCGAGAATATTGCTGCCATATGGCTGGTACAACGGACTCAATGCAGCTTCTGTATGACCACAGAAAGGGTTCAGGAACCCTGGATTCAAATAAAAAATTTAATAAGTTTCTTCTTGGGCCACGCACAACTTACCCCTCAAAAATTACACCAAAATCAGTTCATAACTTTCAAAGCTATCTTGAATCAAACGGACGAACGTTAAAACAACCACAATCTTCAGCGACACGAGTCAGGGTCGCGTTCATAAGCGCTTTACACTTTACAAAGGAATTCTAGGAAGTGGCAGCTGACTGACATGAACTAATGATACCGCAGTGCATTATGTCAGAACCATCGCTAGCGCCAGCGAACAACTGAACCCGCGGTGCAGCAAGCATGTATACCACCGCCTCGATAAGCTATCATTATAGACCTTCACCTTGTAGCATTTAGGTTAATACTGATTCCCCTTAGAGCGTTTTCACCGCATACATACTGTCGTTTATCGTAACGTGCAGGCGTAACATGTAGGCCGTTATCGGGTAACCACGCTTTCCTGCAAAGACTCCAGCCCGCTCGGGATAAAAGGCTGAGTTAAGCTGAGCACGTATGGTGGGTTAGCTGTTTTCTCACGGTTGCTGAAGTACTTTCGCATCTCAGAATACAAGTTTAGGGCTACGACGGAAGCGCCGCTTAGGTCTGTGGCCAAAGCTAATTAAGTTGAGCGGTCAAACGTGTGGTTTACGGCCGCCGCGACGGACACTACCGATACTGATAGTATACATGCGACACAACGCAGCGCAACGCGACGGATGCAATAGCGTTAAAGGCGCAATAAAACTTACGAGCGTACGACGACGACGCAATAAAGACACGCGCTGGCAGGAGGCATCGCTCGAAGGAAGGTAGTGGTTTCCCCTCCCGGGACGTTGCCCCCCTAGGCTAGAACCCCCTCTACCGCTGGGATACGGCAAACTTCTCTCGGATAAAGTAAACAACAAAGATCATTATTAACTCAGTACAGTACTTGGTGCGATGCATATGGATAGTGGTCGGGGCGGGAAAGAGAACTGTGTTTAGGGGAGAGGTTATGTCCTGGGAGGTTATGTTGAAGGTTTTTGTGTCCGGACATCGCATCACTCTGTCTGGAGAACGAATCGATCAGTCGCTAGACTTGACACCGCACCGTGTGGCAGTGTACGCAGGACAACAGCGCCCCCTAAAACAGAACCCTCCCAAGAGCAAAAACCGCAACAACTTCGGCCGCTCATGAGACAAACTCCCTCCACGTGCGTTTTAAAACCGTTTACAAGAATTCAGCATACAGAAAGGTGTGATACATAAAAGGTATTTTTTCTGACGTAGCGGTGGTTCTGTAGTGGGGGACGGGTTGTCGCCGTGGGGGTATGTCTGCACCCCAGTGTATCCTCATCACGGATTAGCCATAGCCTCTCATTTCCATCCTTCCCAGCATCCCCTGCAGCATCCGCAACACGACCACGACGACTAATAGTGGGACTTGCGGCGCGAACAATAGCGGCCCAACAGCTCTAGCTGTATACGTCGTCATCAGCAGACTGCTGGAGTTGATGGATCGGATAGCATGCGATGGGCGTGTTATACCATTGGTCGCAATGATATCGCACGTGACCTCGGATAATCCCGCTTCGCAACATGCAACTGGAGATACACGTAATCCGTCTTAACAGAATGACAAAAGAAATATTAAACTTGGCTTCTCTTCTGCTTTTAGCTTTTGCTTCCAATTAGCTTGCACTAAACAGTCAACTAAACTCCCCTTAACTGCCAAAATATTACCCGCAAGCTCAACTGCTGTGAATGTTGCAGAAGAACTAGGTCTATAGGCCTATCATACAAGCGACGTTCTATGTGATTCAGAAACGTTGTTACGCACGTTTGAAACGTGTGATTTATTTAGTGAATGATGCCATTATTAATCTGAGGGAACAAAACGTGCAATTAATAATCTGTTGTACCCACCTTCAGTAGCGTAACAGTTTCGAATGGTCAAACGTTTCTATAGAAGATTACTTCTGGCAAAACAGGCCATAGCCCTAATTTCATAATAATGTCAAAAAGTAAATAATAATAAAAGGAAGAAAAACAAGATTACTCAGATATTAATAAAAAGCAGAAAACATTAATGGATAAAATCAGATCACAAGAAGAGACGGGAAAAGGGAAAATTTAGATGACTGCGAGAAAAAAAGAAGAAGCAGCAATCATCGACTGGTGGCAACAGGACACATCGGTCGTCAGGAACGAATTCGATAAAGCTGATGAAAGTCGCGAAAACCAAATCTCTTCCAAATGATTCCAACTTTGATCAAACGCATACAACAAAAGTCGCTCGCTCGTCTCGCAATTTATATACTGGTTTCATCTTTCTCTTTGCTGAGAATTCTGCGAGTCAATCAGAATCACATCGCATCAAACGCACCTAGGTAACGGACAGAAGGTCGAGACATCTGTCCGTCTGCGTGACAGTTATACAGCTGACCACTGGTCATTGCAGGCGACTGGACAATGGCTGATGGACAGGCAGGCGCGATTGGCGACAAAGCGACGCGAGAAAGAAATGCAACGAGATACAGAAAGAGAAAAGTCGCCAATACGACGACGGCCCTATGGTCTGCACCAACTGTTTACGGCTCTAATCGTTAATTAAGGCTGTCATTGCAGGCGTGGTTGATAGGGTTGAAAAACTGTTTAAAAAGCCGAACCAGGTAGTTTTTATTGGGTTTTGAGAGTTCGTAGCGGCGAATGTAATACGGTAGTAGTCGTTGATTAGAAATACAATGCGCTATATAGGCCTAAAAGGCTAAAAGCAGCGTGCAAGAGCCAAGTGACCTTCTTGACTTCGAACTGTTTAATTTTCCAGGTTACTTCAAAGCCACACAAACTATGACATTCGACTCCATGCGGTTGCATATTCATCCAAAAGAAACCATCCTGCGTATTCTGGGACATCGGCTCTGAAGTTACTTGCATACTGTACAGCAGCACTGCAGCTCCGCAGCCTTCAGCCGAGTTCCGTCACTTTCGTCACCACCTCCTCTAACATCATATTGGCGACGCCGCTGCCTGTTGATAAAGGCAGGAAGCTTTCCGATAGACAATAATGCAAATTGCCGACAGAGAAGATTATGGTTATCAACATTTTAATTTTTGCCCTAGTAATTCCAAATGTGGGGTTTTCAGCTCTATTCTTGTATCTGCAGAAAAAAAATTACCGACAGGCTAAATTTACACAGGAAGCAATAATTGTCTTCCTGCCCCCTGCCACATATGGGGATTTTGTAGGTTGGAAAGAAAATTTTCCACAAAATAAAATTTAGGGAGTCAATTGCGCTCTGCTTCCCGTGCAACTGCCAAGAAATCGCCACTGCTTGTCAAATATCAAGTTGCTGTAACGACACGGAGGGAGGATATATCCTCTTATTCTGTCGCCATCTGCATCCGCGAACAAACAAGCATAAGGCAGACAGACAGATGGACGAACAGATAGGTGACACAGTGGTAGACGTTCCGTTAGTAAACAGGTTAGCGAAATGCTGCACGGACGGAAGCAGCGAAGTTTATGTTGATCAAATAACGACGACAAAGACCGGAATAGTTGGAACTCGGAATACCGTTTGGTGTGGTCGTCGCGGTCGCGATAACAAAGCTATATCGCCGGCAGTAGTGACCAGTCGCAGCTCAGCTCCGTCTGATAGCTCAGTGTGTGGCGGGCGCTATTAATGCAGTATTGCCGCCGAGTGAAACGCGCAATGCAACGTGACTGCAAAGCCGCATTATCGCCGTCGCACGATCGCTCGCGATTGCATTGCGATCACCGCACCGCCTCGGACTTCACTCGGCGCGAACTCGTGATCCGCAACCGCGCGGACGGGCTCTGCAGCTCCAGGCTCACAACTCACACAGGGTCACCACCACCAGCCAAAATTACTATTTTACATAATTTTTTTTCGTCTATTATGCGTTCATCAGAAACATTGCTTCAATTTCGTGTCTACACGTGAATTGGATTGTGCTGATGAAAGGGAGTCGCGATTCTTCCGTGAGGAGCGAGGGACAGCCGTCAGTCGTTGTGGCATTTTGACTGTTGGCTTAACACGTTATACACTTCACACTGTCAACTACCGGACATGGTCTGGAGTCTTCAACAAGTTGAAGTTTGACCATCTACTAAAGAAAAAGAAGAAGATAAAGCGCCGCGGTTAATACGAAAAAGACAGTAGACTTAATACAAATGAGTTTTACGCAAGTGTTTGTGTTTCAAAGTATGAAAACTGTTTAAAATTTTGAATCATGTAATAGCAGCGAAACTGCGTTCAGTTGTAACGCTGAATTAATAATATAGTATTAAGTTTTTGTACATTTACTCGGTAAAGCGTTCCATTGCAACTGCGCAGTTTTGCTGCTATTGTTCAATTTTTGACATGACTCTTTGAATTCGACGTCTTATATTATGCCGCCGAAAGTCTAGCAAACGGCGTATATAGAACCGCTCATCAGGCCAAAAAAATATCACGCTACACGGGGTAAACTTTTAAATGTCGCAACACGCCATTTAGATGCCCCGCAGGCCAAAAAAGTTTGCGCTGCTGCCCGACATTTTGTGGACTGCGGAACCCTCTCTTTAAGGCCCGTGATCAAGTGAGCATTCCGAACGTGTGCTTAAATTTGCTTTTGAGTATTGGTTAATCGCAGAATAGATACTGGTCACCGTTTGATCACGAGTCTACTCTATACGGCCAGTAGCAAGACACTTCCATGCAAAGAAAGCATGTTCTCTGCGCAGAGTTCATCTATCGAACCCGACGGGAGATCGACGGGCAACATAATAGATGTTAGATCACTGTCTGGAGTGGTATAAAATAAAATAAATAACTTTTGGTATAAAACTGGGACGTTGAACGAACTAATGCACTCCGGACGGTGATTCAGCACAGTCGACGGTCGCCGACGGTCGGTCGTGCAGTCTACAATGTCATTCGTTTAGACACGCTTGACTGCATCTGTAGAATTATCGACATGTTACACCACCCCGCACAGACGTGACGGTAATATTGGTGGTTGACCATGGTTGGATATAGGCGATATAAAACGACGAAATTCTCAAACCCGATCTTCGACATGAGATATTAAGAGTACAAAAACGGTTTCTTTGAGTAATTGTAGCAAGTCCACCATCCGTCGGGCGCTCTACCTTTATCATTTCCCTGTTTGCGTCCTTTTCATCATTTTGTCCCTTTCCTCGCTTATTTTCCGGTGGTTTTATATAGAGGATCTGGGAACTTTGTAAGGCTCCTACAATAAAGTCTGGGACGCGTCGTCAATTTCAAAACATTCTGGGCCTAAAGTACGCATTTTGTTAGCAAGTTTGAGACAAATTTCATATAATTTAACTCATAAATTACACCAACTGCTGAAAGACCTTCCTCATTACTTTTATGACGAAACGTTTTTGTCGGAGACGCCACGGGGCTCGGTAAATGGAATGGTGGATCTACAGCGTATGGGACTTTCTGAGAGTCCAGTACACGTCAGTCGGCGACCCGTCGTCCGATGTCAATAGGGAGTGTGGGGCGGCGACGACGCGGCAAGACAGATAAATCTCAGTCTTTCTGCGTCCGCATGCAGTGTTTGTATCGTTCAGCCTGCGTCCCAATCATGAGACGTTAGCAAACTCGATTAGTGATGGGTTGCGCCTATCAAATCAGCCTGAAAGCGAGCGCATCCAATCTTGACAGCAGCAGCATCACTAGTACAGCTGCTGCTGCTGCTGCTATGGCAACGGCATCGTTCGGTCCAAGGAGGTTCGAGGGTTATCTAGGTCGTACTCCTGTGTGACTTTTGTCACCGAGCGATACAAATAGCCTACTGGTCGACAGTTGATATGTAACGAAAAATAAATGGTGTAACTTCACTCAATTTGTGCAGTTGCTATATACAGCGCATTTTCAGTCTCTTTGTCTGTCGTCTGTTTACGGCGTTATGTACTCTGGCTAAACGGTACGTCGTAGAGGGCCGGAAATGCTGCCGTTGGATAGAACGCAGTTGAGTTCCTATAGCAAGTCAGTCAATAGTATTCATGTCGCCATTTGCAGTGGTTTGTCTGCAATTTGCAACGCAAAGTGTGCGCTTACATAATGTTCGTGGAAACAGTTTCTTACTTAGTTGAAAAGAACAAATGAAACTGTTGGCGAAAGCAGAGTACGGTCGGCATGCCTTGCGACAGCTGGGCACATTGTCCGGTTATTACCGTACTGCATTGCTGATGTTAACAGAAAAAAAAACAATGTGAGGCTCGTGGGCTTAATGAGAAAGAAGCAAACAGTCATAGACGAAACTCATATAGACAGAGCTCCACTGTCATCTGTTCAGTAATCGTCAGTCATACTTGAAATGACCACCAGTGACAAACAAAGTTCGTGATATTCTCTGGACCAAGGTTGCCAACTTGCCACGTATATCATTCGACCAGCAGTGAATAGAACAGATAACGAGTGACTGGCAAAGAATGTGTTTAATTACGTGCATGGAGTGATTTCTTTGTTGTCGCTCATCGCTGCTGCTGCTGCTGCGCTGCGGCTAATGACGTCAGTTGTTAGCGACCTGTCAGCAGGCCTAGCTAGAGATGCGATGGCGCTTAAGTTTCTTCAGATAAAGTTTAAGCACGACCCATCACTAGCGGGGTACGCAACTGTGAAAAGGACCACAGCAGAATCGCACGTTATTATTAGGGGGACATAGAAATCACTCTTGCAAGCGCAAGCTATTCCACCTACAGCTGCACATTTCTACCTATAGCGTGGTCTGTCAGTCTGTCGTCTGTCACATTTGTGCACTTTGCTTAAACCGTTCGACGGATTCAGGTGCCATTTGGCAGGTAGTCTAATGACAAATTGTATTAGACGGGATCTCTCACCAGAAGAAAAGGGAGATTCGGAGTTCATCCCAAACCGAAACATGCAGTTGCAAACTGAATCCATTGCAACTGCATGCAAAACCGTCAGTCCTATGCTGCCACTTGGCGAATACGAACGAAGAGTTAAGTGAACTTGCCACAGCAATTCCGCTTTTTGCTAAATTACTTTGGTCCTAATTGTTAATTTACTTGCTTAATGACTATTTAGGTTGTACATAAAAACTGATAATCATTTTGTGGTATTGACTGCATTTTTATGTCAGGAATGACCAGACTACTAGCCTACTGAATCAAATTTTACTGCACTTTGAGCAGCGTTTGTGCGCGAAAGTAAAAGCCAATAGAAACGGTCACACTCGAGCAGCCTATAAACTAGCAAGCAATAGGCCTACTTGCAGCATCAAATAAATGCAGCAGCAGTGCTAGCAACAGTATAGACACGAAGCGATACGTTTATGCATGCCGTCAGGATGATAATATGTATAGCCTAGGCCTCTCTGTGGCCATTTATGCTAGGCCTATGACAGCAAGACGCTGTCTCCTATGGATGGCATGCAACTAGCAGCGTCTCCTGATGTTTTGTATCGGTTTTTTCGTTATTTTAATGATTTTTATTTGTCATTTCACCAACTGAACAGTGATTAAGCAAAAACGGCCGGACCGTTTATACTTCTGTGGGGGATGCAAACAGCAACGCAGCAAAAAACGTTGCGCTGACAGGTGCCCGCTTGCAATGTTAACAGGCCTCAAGTGAGACGTGAAAATGCGGTCTCTAAAGGTGTGTTCAAAGCGACAGGAATGGAATGAACTGAAATGGAACGACATGGTTCTGTTGCTGTCTCAGTTCATTACATTTTTATCTCATTTCATTTTTCTGTGACATTTTATGACATTTTATGTGATATTTGCACAAAATAAATGATTTGATAGATTTTGATTTATATTGCGTTGTATGTGTATTGACGAAATTTAACCTTTTGGCTGCAGCACAAATAAACGTTTATTCTTTCATTTATTTATTTCAGTTCACTTAACGCGTGTTAATAGTTCAACGATTATAATATTACAGTCGCTCAGCGTTTTGTTCTGTTTCGAAAAAGTTACGACAAGATTTTGATTAAATTTTGTGGGATGTGTTGGACATGACCATCTAAATTCATTTGTAGATCCCGTATCTGTTGTATTAGCCAGGTAGCAGCACCGTTTTCGACGAAGGTTTAAGATCTTTGATCGCTTTTTTCCTGCTGAACCGCTGAGCACTCATACGAGACCGTGTACAAGTCATTACTGTGCATGCAAGAGAAAAAACGGCTGGAAAGGGAAGATTCATCGCCTCCAGAGAAGCATCAGCGCATCATCTTAGCAGCTATTACGGTCCGCTAGTTCAGCGACGATCTACTGGTCGCGGCGTGGCTATAAGTCCTCAAGTAACCACGCGGCAGATCTATCAACATTACTAATCGACCGAACTCGACCAGCGACGTCACTGATGACGTCATCACGCCGATGATGACCAATGCCGGCGCTAGAGAGTTGGAGGCCCCTCCGAAATCCAACTGTGAGACCCCTATAATGGGGGTCTGGGAGCGGAGCCTTTAGCGGGGTCCAGAGGCAGAGCCCCTGGTCAGGAGATCAGGGAGCGAAGCCCCCTGAAGCCGGGAGCGAAGCCCCCTGAAGCCGAAACACTTTTGGCTTTTGGACGTTAAATAAAGCCACAAATTTGCCCACTTTTCTAAAATTTAGAAATGCAAAAAGTCAGATGGGCCTACAATTTGTGTTGTTTCTGCAAAAAAATGAAGTTTAGTTGGCCGCAGTACGTCACAGATTACTGTACATTAATAAAAAGTAATAAAGTTATCCAATCCATATTGGGTAAACTTTTCACATGTCTACTTATTTTATATTTTGAATATATCATTTTAGTCAATCAATCAATCAAAATTATTTTTTTAAATACACTGTAGTACCGTACCGGCGAACGAATCGAAGGTGGCCGGTCGGTTCATCACAAGAAACTTCTTTACACCTGTAATCGTCCTGAGTATATATCGATCAGTATAATATACGACGCGTGATCATGAAAATGTCTATGTGATTGTTATTAAGAAAACGTCGAAGCCATCTTCACTTTAATGCTGAGCTGAGCGACCACTAATGCTTGTGCTAGACGTCATTCTCCATCTTCTGCTTTGTGATGTACTGGTTGCTGCACGTTCTCGTGATGTTGCAACATTGACTTCATGTGTGTGCTGCGCGGTTAATGAAATCACGTGACAGCCAGCTGTCTTAATCGTTGCAGGACACTTTATTGCTTGAAACTGGCAACATCTCCAAATGACCTGTCCAACATTGTTTTGTTTATGCCTCTGCCTACTCGAAGCCACCATGTATGACAGTGGGTTTTCCACGCTTAGTAACACCAACTTCAGAATTTCGTACAGTGTTCATATGTTGCGTATCGTTGTTGTCATCCACTGACAAATACACAAACAAGAAATTTCAGCTAATGCTCACGAGACGCGCGAAAGCCTATAGCAGTTACGGTTCACTTTTTGGAGGGGTAGCCGTCTTTAACGTTCGCTCCATGAACCTAAGGGATCGAGACTTAGACTGCTGAAATCTACGTTAAATGCTGAAAATTTCATACGCAGGTCGTCTTGGTCTAACTCCAGCCATTTCGTCGCAATTCAGTATTGAAATGTGCGCAGCATCCAAATATTGCAAAAAATTCACTAAAAACCCCTTTTGGGAAGGTTTAAGGTCATTCAAGGTCATCGATGTTGATAAATTTAAAAAGCCTGTCACCAGTGCTTGTTATAATAAGCAGCATGTCTGTGCCTATCTGCAACCGTGTTCACGCTACACGAGATAATTCCAGTAAAATAACCACTTTTTATGGGGGAGGGGTAGCTGTCTTTGACGTCCGCCTGCGCAGGCATACTTGAACCTATGAGGTCGGGACTTAAACTGCTAAAATCTATTTTGAATGCTGAAAATTTCATACGCAGGTTGTCTTGGTCTATCTCCAGCCATTTCATCGCAATTCAGTGTTGAAATGTGCGCTGCATTCAAAAATTGCGAAAAATTTACTAAAAACCTCTATTTGAAGGGTTCAAGGTCATTCAAGGTCATTGATGTTGATATATCCAAAAACCCTGTTACCAATGTTTGTTATGATAAGCAGCATGTCTGTGCCTATCTGCAACCGTGTTACTGTTCACGCTACACGCGATAATTGCGGTAAAATAATCACTTTTTAGGGGGGTAGCTGTCTTTGACGCCCGCCTGCGCCGGCCTCCTTGAACCTAGGGGGTCGGGACTTAAACTGCTAAAATCTACGTTGAATGCTGAAAATTTTATACGCAGGTTGTCTTGGTCTATCTCCAGCCATTTCGTCGCAATTCAGTGTTGAAGTGTGCGCTGCATCCAAAACTTGCGAAAAATTCACTAAAAACCTTTTTTTGAGGGGTTCAAGGTCGTTCAAGGTCATCGATGTTGATAAATTCAAAAAGCCTGTCACCAGTGCTTGTTATGATAAGCAGCATGTATGTACCTATCTGCAACCGTTTTCACATTATTCGAGCC
>Ga0209367_1009840_pt1 | contig 12902 bp, 7 predicted proteins | sample WorMetLIZISLAND2_FD_187412 | JGI IMG/M metagenome (GOLD analysis project Ga0209367, IMG submission 187412) | Marine gutless worms symbiont microbial communities from Max Planck institute for Marine Microbiology, Germany - Olavius geniculatus... ... | reverse complement strand
TAGGCCATAGCCTATATAGACATCATGAATATTAATTCATGACGTCTATAGGCTAAAATCATGACGTCACCGCAGATCTTCATGGTGGTGCGTTTTCTACGTCGTTTTCGTAGATCGTCGACTTCAAAGGTAAATTTTTCCATGTTGACAGAACGCTGGGCGCCGATATTACTGTCAAAGTTATCATAAAATTCTACACTTTCAGGAAAATGGATAAAATGTATATGTTAATTTTGGTGACCATGGACCTTTAAGGAGGCGATGGAAAGTGTCTGCAGAAGTAGAACTACGAATGCTAAAAAGGAGTGAGTTCCAGACTGTGGGGGCTGCAATGCTAAAACCACAAAAGGTGAAGATTGCACGGACATGCGGAACCGACAGCAGATTGTTGTTGGCACATTCGCCACATAATTAAATATATCTCTTTATTTGCAAAGTAGAAAGCACAGGCTGAAAAAAAACACAACATAGAGCAAGAGAAAACACACTGGCAGACAAAAAGATAAAAAATAGACAGTTTGAGAAAATTCATCACTAAACACATAGTGAATTCTCTACGTTCAGAAATACAGCAGTTTTCATATCAAATCTGGTACTATTTAATTTATGTTTATACTAATTTTAAAGTAATCCACAAAACTGATAAATTAGTGTCACTATTGTATATGTAATTTGAAACACAATCCAAGTATGTTTTTCTGGCAAAGCATGTTTGTGAAGAAATTCCACTGTAAGAAATCTTATAAATATTCAAAAGATAAATCACCACAATGGTGCTGAGCTCTTTTACCAATTCGCTCCACATAAAACAAAAAAACTTAACATAATGACAGCAGGCCCATCAAGAGCCACAGCAGGGTCTGGGGAAACATTCTCACTGGGCCCCCAAACATTTTCATGGGGCCCCTCTGGGGAAAATTTTTTTTGAATTTTTCTTTTTAAAATGGTGCATTCTGGTGTAATTTATATTTCTGAGTGACAGCAGGGCCCCCAAATGTTGCGGGGCCTGGGGTAGCTTACCCCCTACCCCACCCTCTCGATGGCAAGACAATGATAATATTGACAACGATACATTAACTTGTGAGTGCCGCAGCACCACAACCTTCAAATATGTTCTATATGTAGCAGCCAAAATTAGTGATTTATCACATGTTTAACTGTCGACAAACTTTTAATGATTAATGAAATTTTTAATGTTAAATTTTCAATAAAAGTCACATCACTACTGAAAAACATTATACGAACATCTAAACAATGACAATTCTCTAGAAAACAACAACATTACAGTCTGACTACAATAGTTATTGAACAATGAAAAACTTGCCTTTTTTCCTTGCAAGCCAATATTTGGGTGCCGAGGTATCAACTGATGCTATATAACACAATAAACAGTCACTGTTTAATAATAAGTTAAACAGCTGCTGAATAACAAAATGTGTAAACCAGCATGATGTAACGTAAACACAAAGTCCTTCCCAAGCTACAAGGCCCAATGCCCATGGCGTTTTGCTGATTTCCACTTCCTCAGCCGTCAGCCAGACACCAGTTTGCACTTTATACTGCAAGACAATCGATTCAAAGCTAGTGCACACTAACATCTCAGCTTATGCTAATACCGGAGGCGTGTCCGGTAACGTAGCGGCTACGAGTGGCTCGTTGTTGCTATGCTACTGGACACTTGGCTACGGTAAGACAGCTACCAGCTGCTAAGTGTTTATTGTAGTGTAAAAATTTTACACTACGTTATAGTTTAGGCCAACATCCGGGCTTCTAAACGTATCAACTTTTGGATGGCAGTTAAAAAATCACTGATCTAAGCGTGTCTCCGTAGAGTATAAAATAACACTAACGCAAAATCGTTTGCATAATTACTATTTATACTCAAAACTCACCTAATACAAGCAGCAACAGCTATCTTTAGTGGACAAATATGACATCACGTTTGTCTGTGCTAGCCACTAATGTAGATTGTTGTCTGACGAAAAATCGTAGCGGCTACGAGCCGAAATCTCATAGCTGCTACATTGCCGAACGCGCTTCAGTACTCACTGCACTTAGCCACAAAGGCATGGTTAGGCTGAGTTGAACTGAACGGCTGGTGACATATTATAATGGCTTACCCATCAGCAGATGGTCACCCATCCAAGAATTAACCAGGCCAAGTGTTGATTAATTTTGTTGATGTGACCAATGAAGTTTGTTACCAACTACCATCAAAGATAAATAAACTAATTCCACATGGGACTGGTGGTCATCTCCTACCCAAGCAAACTTCTAGTAATAATTGGAGCTCATTAGTGTCCGACAATGTCACCCACAACATTGAAAAGACAGTTTTCCGCCTTATCAGTTTAAATGTATATTTTATGGATTTTCAATTTTCAATTTTCAATAGACAAAAAATAAGTTTCAACTTAGTAGACTAAGTTTCCTGAGCTTACGTTTGACAGCCTCCAGTTTCCTGTAGTGAGCAATAAGGTGATTTTGCACCATCATTTGAGTAACCATTTTACTGCCAGCTGTGCATAAAGCTACAACATCAACCACACTTTTCACTATCAGTGACAGACTGATAATTTAATGACTTAACCTAAAAAAACTTTCTAAAAATTCTTTAAAAAGTTAAAACCTTAGAAAATTTTTCAAAATTCTTTCAAAAAAACCTTTGTTTCTTGGACACAAGGTCTGTATTAAATACATTACATAATACTACATTTTGTTATTAAAACAGTTACACTAAACTACCTCAATACTGTCCAGACATTCAACATCTGTACAGTACATAACTAATCAACTTCAAACACATAATTCATATACTCACCACTGCTTTTCAAAGACTGATGGCCCATGGACTTTGTGTTATATGCTGCAACATAACATACAAAATAAAACCTACATCATAAAAAGTAGTATACAATTGTAGTTTCTCGAGTAGTATATTTTCTCAATATGCATCAAAATAGAAAAAACAGTCACATACCACAGAAAAACAGCCATAGGAAAATGGAATTTGCAGCTAAAACAGTTCTTTGTAACCGAAGATGAAGAAATTAATACAGACAATTATTGAGGCAGAAAGAGAAAAAACTATTAGCTTTTAAAGTGTAAATTTGAAGGAGAATAAAATCATGTAGAAAATCAGTTGGTTGAGTGGTGTAGTGGTAACACGTTCGATCCGATCAACGAAGTTACTATACATCAGGCCCGGTTAGTGCTGCGATGGGTGACTGCCTGCGGGCAGGTAAACCATCTCCGTATGTAACCAGCCACCTAGGTCAACTCAGCTTTCCATCCTGCTGGGGTAGGTAAATCAAGTAGGCCTACCGGCCTATCTGGCTGGGGTTAAGGTGGGCGCATTCACCTGTGTCGGGTGGAAGGTAACACTGTGTGATCCCATATGGCAGGTGATGCTCCGTAGCTCTGAGATGGGTGTCCCATTAAGGGCTATATCACCACCTTTAACCTTTTTTACCTTTTAGACATGGTAACAAATAAAGTGCTGCAGCAAGTTAAAAAAAGTAAAAAAAAGTCTTGGACACAGTACAGCATCACAAAACTCAGATTCAGTGTTCCGTGACATAACAGAAAGAAGCTGTCAGAAAAGTAACAATGGAACAAAAACACCTATGAATGTTCTGTGACATCATAAGTAAAAAATATAAAAAAAGAGCAGAATTTAAAAGCAGCTAAAATTAGAGATTGTTGTAAGGTCAGTGCTAGCAGTAGATCGGTGATCTCGCACTAAAGAGCAGAAAATTACTAGCGGTAGATCGCCATTTACCAAATGACATTTATCTCGTTGTTAATGTAAGAATGCAGCCACATTTCTTCTTCACTACATTGCTAAGACTGCGGTTGGAACTAAAATGTTATCAATTACCAAGCATTAAATAAAAGTTATTCACAAGCACTATAGTTCTAAGTCCGTGTTACCAAAAAACAGCTTTGGCATAAGAGAGGAACTCTGATATAATACTGAATAAGCCTGATTTGAATACGTGACAGTGTCGTGGCATGGTTTGTAGATCTTCTATATCAACCAGGCATATAAATTCTACCATCTTCCCAATAATGTATCTATCGGATCTACCTCCAGCAATTTGCCAGTGCTAACAGCAAGATCGCCGATCTACTGCTAGAATTATTGCTGTCATAAACCTGCCATCCAAAAAAACCGAAGAAGACTACACATCTATTATAGTAAGTAAAATTAAAACAGACGTTCACAATCGGAGCACGTGTTCAACGAAATAAAATGTCATTCAAAACCGCAACAAAACGACCGACCTCCATCTTGGTTACTAACAACAAATCGACAAAGAATAGTTATCACCGTCGGAAACTAAGGAAAAGAAATAGAGATGGGGCATAAGCATAATTTTTAATTTCGACACTCTATCCAACACATTCGATATTTTTTGTCATTATATCGCGATATGGATATGGATCGATAAGTTACAAGTAAGTAAGCACTAATTGGCTTGTTTAACCCACACAATGTGACAATATTTTTTTCTGTATTTGCTTCAGCCTAAGTCGCATAGTTTTTTGCGCATCTGTGCTATAGAATCAGGGATGTAAAAAGTTACAAATCTAGGTATTTATGAACATAAATTTTCAAAAGTTTTCAGTTTTTGAATTGATTTTAAAAGCTGGGAGGGTTTACAGACCGGATTTAGGGGGGCAGGGGGCCCTGGTTCCCAGGCCTCCCACCAACAGGGGGCCTCCCACCAAACCCCTCAATTTTTAAAACCCTATAATTCGATAGCCAATCCCTTTCTGAAATCCCAAATACGCCACTGGGCCCAGGCCTCCCACCAGGGGCCCCAGGCCTCCCACCAGCTAAATCCGGCCCTGAGACCATGGATGCCTATGCCGTCATGCACTCAGTTAATTGCTGGCCAAGTACCGGGCAATCGTCGTCGCCGTTGGACGTGCGGGGTCAGGACTTCGACATGCTGGAGGAGATGGCGGAAGTCCACAAACTGCTACGGCTGGAGTACCGCAACCCGGTGACGCCAGACCGCTCCGAGCCGACTCAGATTCCTGCAATTGCCAAGGACTTCGACTTTCCTGTTCCACAGAGAGTTCCGCCGCCGGCGTGGACTGTTGGAAACTTAGCGGCTGCAGGTCGTCGTTCTCACCGCAAAACACGCCGTCAAAACCCGGCGGATCGACGTCTTGATCCACCGTTCCACACTCGGCCTCGCAGAAGGCGACCTAACCCTAACCTCAAACCTGACTCGTCACCAACAAGTAAAACTAGCTGCTCGTCAGTTTTGGATTTGCAGACGTAGCCTGCTGCGGCCTGTAGGTGCCGGACTATGACACCAATGGACCTTGTCTCGCCGACGTCGCAGACGTAAGACCACTGAAGACTGAATTAATCGGGATCTCCTGGTACTCCCATGGCTGGCGGTAAGTTACTGGCGGCGCCAATGGGTCGGAATGATGGTAGGCGATTGCCGAGTCATATGGAAAACGGCGAGCGCTGCTGCATGCCGGGAAACCTCGGACGGCTTGTAAACATTTCGATCTTCTGCTGATCTTCCTGGCTCACAACTAGTACAGCAGAACTACAAGCAGTTTGTGACGACGATAATAATTAATAAGAAGCACCAAAGTAATTGGGCAAAAGACGGAACTGTTGCATGTTTCTCGTTTGTATTTATTTGCCACGTGGTAGCATAGGACTGACTGTTCGGCTGCAATGCATATTTTGGCTGGGGGTGTTTTTTAAACTTTTATAAAAAAAACACTAAAAATGTTTTTTTACATCTATGACTGAGAAATGGCAGAGAGACTACGCTAGACTACAGCAAAGTAACATCTTTCAGTTCTTATATGTTTCACGGACGTTCGAAAATACTGAAGCACTGTCACTATCATTACTCATATGCAGCAACAAACCCCTTCTGTTCAACTCCAAGTTTGAAAAGGTTCCCATTTCACTGCATTATTTAAATTTTGCTTGGTTAGGTTTATGACATAGGGTTAATTATTCGGGTAAAAGTTTTCAGGTAAGATCAACCGTTTAGCCACAATACATTCATTACAAACGACAAACGCGCTCGATATGCATGTGCTAGAAGAACGAAACATAAAAATTGTTTAGATGGCGTGACGTCTTGAAGTAAGTAAAAGTAGGAAAAATGTGTGTTTTACTCGATAAGTCGCCATATCTCAGAAACGGTCAAACATAGGGCCAACATTGATCACTGATAGGAATTCGCATAAGCCTTTTCGGATGACACTATAACCATCGACCGAATCACTATACGCACTCTGCTATGCCAGTCGTGCAGTATTGTGGCTAAAAGGTACGTCGTAGAGAGTCGGCAATAGTGCCGTTAGATAGAGAAATAGCGTCTTCCTATACGCTGTCAATAGTAACTATGTGTATCTTCAGCGGTTTGGCCGCAATTTTAAATGCAAAGTTTTTGTCTGCATCCATCGTCCAGATGCGCCAAATTACAGTATCGTATTTTGGCGTTAATTGATAGTAGCGTTACCATAGCGTGTACGGGACTGCAGTTAATCTGAAAAATCGTTTTTTTTCAGCGACTGGAAGTCGGACGTTGGCCTTCGGATAGGCGCTAGGTTATACGGTCGGTCCACTCTGGCAAAAACTGGACTTCTTGTTCACGTTGCCCTAAACACGTTTATACAACATGCAGAGCCACTACAATAGATAGACTTGGCAAGCCATTATTACAATCTGTAAATAAAATCACGACAGGACTGTGGCATCTTGTTCTCGACAAGTGCATTTTCTATAGGCCTAGGCCATGAGCTACCCTTAGAAAACTTTTTGCGTGGGCGGGCGTTCTCCATCGATCTCTTTTAGGCCTATCAATAGGTTTATTAATCGTTTTATCGACTGATCATTTTATTGAAGCATTCATTCATTTATTGGGCAGTTAAAGTGTTACGCTGTGGCCATATTGACTCGCTATAGCTCAGCTGTGAATAAGGTCTTTTTGTCTGCACTGTCGTAAGCGTCCTTTGACTTAAATGGCGAATACACGGCACGAGGCGATCGTCGCCGCGACTGACTCATCTCCGTGACCGGTTAATTGCGACGACCGGTCGCCTGTGATCAATACACGAGGAGACAGTCGCGGCGATCGTTTTCTCATGTATTCACTACAAGCGACCGGTCGCGAAGATAGTCGCAGCAACGGTCGCCGCGACGATCGCCTCGTGTATTCGTCGCCACATATAATACGCACGCATTATACAGCCACACGACACTAAAAGACAGTCAATAAATGTAATTTAAAGATTACTAAAGTTTTACAGTATGCATGACGCCAAGGCGACTCTGAGATTAAGACAATGCCTTCAACCTTACGGCTACTCCAAGCTGCTGGACAGAACTTCCTAAAGCAGCGACAGTATAAAATACGTAGCAGATATAACAGAACTAGAATCAAAATTAAAATTATTATCATAATGTTTTGTACCCATTTAACAGTAGGCTTATTTAGGTCTACTACGTTATAATAAACAATAATTGGAATGGAATGTAGCCTTACGTGGCCAGAGATGGTTAAAAAGGACGTTGTAAGGTGATATATTATTTATAATAAAATATTGCAAAACCCCCCAGAAGAGGCAGATTTTCGCTCTCCCTGTGGCATAGGCAAGGGTGGGTATAGGAGGGGGGCAAGGGTAGCAGAAGGCTGGAGGCGCAGGCCTTCTCTAATCCCCCAGACAAGACATAAGCACACGTTTAAAAAACAATAAACTTGAAATGGAATAAATTAACTATAAAACATCAATGTTTTTCAACAAAAAGAGCACGGGACACTGCGATCAGCCAAGTGTCTCAGATTCGGCCGTTGGCTGACATTGTGTACTTTAAATATGCACGTACTTACTTACTTACTTACTTACTTACAAACACGTAGCCTAGTTATTATGTTACATAATTATAATGTGTTTGTAAACACTTTCTCTACTCTAGGGGCGTATTAGAGAAAAAAGCGAAAACGGCATGATTAATTTATTATTGCTGACATTTCGATCGTAGACGACTAAAAAGGTTTAGCCGACTAAAGGCTAAATTACTTTTTTCGTAAATTACTTTGTGTTGGTAACTCCTAAAAATCTAATATTACGATTTTTATTCAAATTGCCATTTATCTGGTTTATTATCTTGTTTTTCGTTGCGCATTGATTTTTTCCGCGTCCAAAAAATACGTAGCGGGTTATATGCATCTATCGCGTGTGCGAATGAAAAGCAAACGGCAAATGAATATCCGGTGTGGACGACTATATAGATCCGCTCAGATCAATAAAGCCTTTGAAATCAAGATTAACAATAGCAGCAGCAGCAGCCGTTTTGAATACGATGACACACCTGGTTGCCATTGGTTACCGACTACAACTGACGCGACTCACCGCATTAGCATATACCTGCGAATAAAAACCGACGGCGAATCTCATGAAATTTTCTCAGCGCGAAATGTTGTTCAAAATTTTTTTTCAACGAAATTTTAAAAATTTTCACTGGTGTAGAATTAAAAAATTTTTTTTTTAATTTTGTGCATGTGGTAGTAATAATCGCGCGGTGGTATAAGATAACACCGCGCAGCGTAGCAGCAGCAGACGCTAGATGCATTGAAGCATGTCGCCCAGTCTGCTAACTACGCCGCCGATCGATATGGTCGATATATTCGTGAGTTAGAGATGCACAGAAGGACGACATTCAACATAACAACACGATATAAGCTTTCATTTTTCCTTTGTCGTGTTGTTATGTAACTGAACTTAACTGACGCGGTTTAGTTTTTGACGAACTGACCAGTGTGCGTGCAGAGCGAACCCATTGATCATTGGTTGACGCGTAAATGTCCCTAGTCACGTAGACACCGACGCCGTTAAACGATGTCCACTATAATGCATTACTGCTTGCTTATTGAAAAGTTCACCAAAAACTAAGTTATGCTGGTTCAATTAAGTACAGTTTATCTGAGCCTCTTGTGTCTCTTGTTTGACTTTCATCAGTTTTTTTCGTTATTTTTATTTTATGCGCCAATTTTTGCTATTACCGTACTTTGTTACTGTCCGCAGTAAGAACGACAGTACTTTTTAGCATCGTCGCTAAATTTTTTTTCTGTTTCACCACAATAACTCATAAACCGCTACACTTAAGTCGATGAGATTTTGCACGAACGTGTACTTCAACAATTGCAAAAAATCTATTAAATATCAAGATCTTAGGTCAAAGGTTAATGCCTATTTGTTAGTGAATTAGCCTAAAGTTTACCTAATTTTATCAACGTGTGAAAAATTGTGGTTGATAACGCCGTTTAGCGCTGGTCAATTGCTTGATTCGTTCTAAAGATATTCGTGATCGAAGTTAATTTTCTGTTGTTCAAAATCAAGAGCATTGTTGCCGTTTCCGAAATGACCTGTACTGTGTCAAGTGGGACGTTAAACCATACTCACTCGCTCAAGAGCATTGTTGATAACTCATGAACCGCTGCACTCAGTTGGTGGCGTAGCATAGTGGTTAGAACGTCGTATCCTGCGCTAGGCTGATGGATGGCCGTTTGACCACTTTGTGGGTTAAACGTCCGCTATCAGTCAACCAACAAGGCCAACCCAGCCTGCCATCCCCCCGGAATCGGTTAAATGTGTAGTAACCCATTATATGGGTTACGGAAGGTGGGGACCTTGGTACAGCTGACTGGGGTTGCTTAGCCGGTTGCTGCGCCAGCCTGTGTCTGCAGGCTGCACGCGGTGGCTGTGCCTATGCGGCCGGCGGCTCTGGTTAGTGACGAAAAGCGCATTAGAGGCGTGCGCTTGCTCGCGACGGTGTGCTATACAAATTGACGATCTTTACTGTACCTTTAGTTTAATGAAATTTAACAAAACATGTACTTTTACAACCTCTAGAAGCGTAGGCCTATGCATATCAAAATCGTAACAAGAAAGTAAGGTTACAGCGTACACTAATGAGATGGTTTTTCTGGGGCATGTTTTGAGAAGTCTTGAGAATTTGGCGTTTGACGGAAAGGAAGGGGAGAAAAGCAAGGGGGCGTCAGAAACTAAAGTATTTGAAATCGGGATAGCTTGTGTGAATTGTGGATGGAGTGGACAATGTGAGAATAGCACAACTCATAAAAGCTTCAGAGGACAGTGTGTTCTGGCAGCGCATGGTCGCCAACGTCGTCGACGACGCACCGCAACATGACATCGGCCTAACATACCGGATTATAGGCCCAACAACTGTTAAAGTTGTCTTAGCTTTTATCTTCTCATTCGCTGTATTTCGTAGCTTGCGTCTTGTTGTAAGTTTGCAGTCTATCAAACTTTTAATAAACGAACATGCTGAAAAACATATTACGCTAATCCGCGCTTCTCCAACGCCAGTGGCAGTGCGGCGTCGGACACGGTGCGGCCTGTACAAACTAGACTCGTGTGAAACTGCATGCATGCGCCGGTGCCACATTAAAATGTCTCCCCCATACAAAAAAAATCCGCCCGGGGAGAGATAGTCACGGATTTGATATGTCTCTTCCTTATTAAAATATCGCCGGCCCCATAAAAAGTCGCCCCATTATGGGATCGCCCTCCTCCCCCAAAAAGTCTCCCCACGGCCGGACAAATCTGTTCCGCCTGGGCGGGGCGGATTTTTGCTGGTAAATTGTCGGCCGGGGGAGACTTTTTTAAGGGGATCCTATAATGGAACACCGGCGCCATTCAATTCTTGCATGTGCTTAACCGCTGCAGGTACGCGTGCGATCGCGCCATAAATTATTACCAGAGCTGTTTTAGAGTACCCTCAGTCGGCATCGCTACCTGGACGTCAAACATTCATATCCATAATAGCAGCGCACGAAAGCAACACGCAGGTACGTCTGTAGCTTGACTAATTGCCTCAGGGCTAAAAAAATTTTTTAAAAATATTTTGATTGTTTAAAAAAAGTTTTTTTTCAAGTTTCTGAGTTTATAAGGATTTTTGTTATCAGTTTTAGCGGGTTTTCTTAGATTTTCGCAGTTTTTGGGTTTAGTCTATTAATGCACAAAAACGACCAGACGCCAAATTACGGCACAGAAAGAACAGTCAGTCTGCGCCGTTTTCCGCGGTTACGTCGAATTATAGCAAAACTGGCAAGAAATTTTAGCTAATGCTCACGAGACGCGCGAAAGCTTATAGCAGTTCCGGTTCAGTAGTTTAGCTAAAAATTGGGGTGTTCACACTAAGTTAATATACAAATACCAAATTCTCTATTTGGATCGCATAATGATAGTTCCGTGGCGCCACTATGTGAATGATATAGACTTGTGTCGCAGCCCGAAATCGCCGACGGTAAAGGTTTGATAATTCTAGCTTGCATCGTTTTTGACTGATCCACCGTGTGACGGACGGGCGGACGGACAGAATTGCGATGGCTAAGACGCGCTGAAAGCAGTAGCTGCTTTCGCGCGTAAAAATTACGATTGAATAAAAAATGTGATTACGCAAATTACGTGTCATCATATCATATCATAATATGATAAAATGATACATAATTTGCGCCGTAAAACATGCTGCCAGGTAAATCTAGCACGTAAACTAAACAAACTACGTGTATAGATGTGATTTAAACAAAATTTAAACGATAGAAATGAAATAAATGTGAAGTGCTGCTATGTGACAACAAAAACAAATAAAAAACGAACAAGTCGCAAAAGAAAGAAAAAAACTAAAATCAAAAAAGCAAAAACGGGAAAAATAGCAAGAACTGCAGTGTAAAATAAGAAAAAAAATATAAATCAAAAACCTTATGAACAAAAAAAAACAATAATTTACAAGATAAAACTCCGTTTTTTAACAGTTATCCACTGCAGAGATCCGGATGGGTGCCTAGTAGATATCTGCAGTGTATATACCGTTGTCTGTCCGAATTTTGTTTTGTTTTTATATTCGTTTTAAATTGGAGTCGAAAATAAGTTAAGACTTGGTCATGAAAACTTGTCGTTTACGTCACTGAATTACATGAATGTCAACAATTTCGTGTAAGGGCAGAGTGGGAAGAGGAGATAGAGGCTCTTCGATTTTCCTGGCACGTACAACCTATCGTGATGTTTGTCGTAACTATATATCTGCTCGGGCTTCTATTTAGATCAGCATTGCGCGTGTGTACTAAATATAGCATAACGAGTGCCAGGAATTGCAGCGCCGCGGTTTCGCAGCTAGATTCATGGACACCGATGGCGACATTTGTGGGGACGTGGGTTCGCCCCACGGTCGTTCGATTCTTGAATATTTTTCGCAGTAGTAGAATGAGTCCATTTTCGGGTGTCGGTAAAATGCGTCCGGTGCGTCTGGGCCAACGGGTGGGAAATGGAAGAAAGAAAAGAGCAACGGGAAAAAAGACTGGAAAAAAGAGGAAATCTAAAGGGAAAGATTTTGAACCCCTCATAGTTATTTCTGAAAGTGGGCACCTATCAGTCGATTACTGGAATTGCCAATAACAGACGAGTACCGAGTACACTGTACGTGTATTAGCCTGACTGCAAATCACTTAGACGATAAACAGATCAATGAAACACTGCCTTAGATAGCACGCACCTAACACGAGAGCCAAACAGTTAGAGCTAATTATGGACGTCTTATGTAGCACAGTTATAATTAATAGCTCATGATTCTTCGGCGAATTGGTGCCGTGAATGTTTAAGTGCATCAGAAAGGTAACTTGAAAATGAAAATTTTTATTCGCCACAACGGCAGAAGATCAACATTTGCCAAAAAAGATTAGGAAATCATACATTAGTCTGTAGCTAGAAAAGCAACCAGAAACAATCAGCGAAAAGCACATGCATAGATTGTTGCAAACCACTGTTCAGCGTGACTGAACACGATCAGGGGCATCTATCCATTCCTCCCCCAACTCGAAGGCCTCCCC
>Ga0209367_1009839_pt1 | contig 12903 bp, 7 predicted proteins | sample WorMetLIZISLAND2_FD_187412 | JGI IMG/M metagenome (GOLD analysis project Ga0209367, IMG submission 187412) | Marine gutless worms symbiont microbial communities from Max Planck institute for Marine Microbiology, Germany - Olavius geniculatus... ... | reverse complement strand
TTGCGACGAGATGGCTGGAGATAGACTGACAGTTTGCGAACATGAACTGCTATAGGCTTTTGCGTGTCCTGTGAGCATTAGCTCAAATTTCTTGTTTCATTATCTTTTTAGCTTTGGAATCAAGTTTTTGGTTGTCGTCTGCTGCAGATTTAGTTTCATTTACATGAAGTATGTCATGCTATGCAGACCTGCTGCCATCTTTTGATGCAGTCATCGTCACATCAGTTCCAGTCGGTGGTGGTCTGTCAAGCTCCGCATCTCTCGAAGTGTCTGTGTTCTGTCTGCTTGAAGCCCTCGTTGCATCTAGCAGCCATGCCAGCAGCAGCGTGTCATGCTGTGCTTTTGCCATTGATGCAATGGTGAAGGCCAAGTGTTGTCAGCGTGCTGAGCATGTCTATGCCAGTATGCCATGTGGCATCATGGATCAGTTCATTGCTACCATGGGCAAGGCAGGACATGCCCTGCTCATCGACTGCCGGTCAGTTCTGTTTTGTACTGATGATAAATTCATTTATATTAGTTAGGCTACTTGTTACTCCAGGTAAGGTCTTTAGTACTCATGGAGGCTCACATCAATCTGTATACTGACTCTAGGTCTGCTGTTCAAAAGAGGAAGAAATTGTTCACCACGTACTTTCACTGGTTGAGCAAATACCAGCAGGTGGTAACGCACAAATGACGTTTCAGTGAATCCCTGGTCACTGCGGGATAGAGGGAAACATGTGGGCTGACAGTATTGTGAAGGATGCTTTCACATTACCACACTACCACAGTCAGCAGCACCAGTGGACTTTAGCACTGCTAAAACAGTCATCCGACATCACTGCGGAGTAGGATGGCCAAGCCAGCAGTACCGCATGCCACATATGTGAACAGAGATCAAGAAAAGGATTTTACACCTTCACAAAGGATTCTGCTTTCACGCCTTCGTACAGGAGGACATACATCAGAGTTGGCATGGTACCACAACAGAATAACGATAAACCAAGACCAGTCTGAACTGGCCACATGTCAGCGATGTGGTCAGGCAGAGGAGATGCTGGTACACTTAATGACTGAATGTTCGGTATTGGAAGACGCACGCAGCCACCATTTCCATGAGGATGATCCCATCACTTTTCTGTTCAACGAACCCGAAGTAGCACTCAGTTACCTGAGGGATGCTGGCCTCACCAAGGCCGGTTGCGTCTGATCCTTGATCGAGGGCCAGAAGAAAAACAACAACAACTAGGCTATTTGTGAAGGTCCTGCATTTCCAAGGTGGTTGAACTTTCTAAGCAATATACGTTCCATTGAGGCAGAAGTGCATTGTTTTTTTTGTTTAACTTTGCCAGTTATAAATTGTTCCCACATGTCTTTCTTTTCTCTGGGGCAGTTTGGCTCTCTTCAGACAGCTTAATTTCATGTTGAATCACGTTGAAAACTACGGCCTTTGACTTTAATTGGTTGCGCAGTAGCTAAATGTGAATTATCAGCCAGTGTATCCAAGTCCCTTTGGCTGAAGTTGACGATCAATTTGTCCTTCACCTAAAGTCAGCAAGAAGGGGCAAATTTGCTTGTCCTTTGATCGCGTGAAGGAACTAGCTTTTAGCTTTTAATGAGCGAATTAAAGTAGCTGACCAGGGGCATTAACGTAGTTGACAAGTTTCAACCTATGTTCACAGAATTTTACGCGCGAAAGCAGCTACTGCTTTTAGCGTGTCTTAGCCATCGCAATTCTGTCTGTCCGTCTCTCTGTCCGTCCGTCTGTCCGTTTGTCACGTGGGTGGATCAGTCAAAAATGGTGCAAGCTAGGATCACCAAATCTTCACCATCGTAAGACTCTAGTTTTAGGAACCGTAAAGTTTTTCCATAAATTCGAAGGGGGTCACCCTGAACGAGGGCGCTAAATGAGAGGGGGGTGGGCAAAATTTGCGATTTTTGGCCAATAAGTCGCAGTATCTCAGTAACAGTGCGAGATTCTGTCTAGGTTACTGTTAATCACTAATAAGAAGTCATACACTGGCTCTCGATTGGCGTTGAATTCAGTGACCTTGAATGACCTTGAACGCCAAAATAGGGGGTTTTTATGGATTTTTTTGGCAATTTTGGGCTGCAACACAAGTCTATATCATTCACAAGGTGGCACCACGTTACTATCGTTATGCGATCCAGATAGAGAATTTGGTATTTGTGTATTAACTTAGCGCGAACATGCCAATTTTCAGCTTAACTACTGAACCGGAACTGTTACAGGCTTTCGCGCGTCTTATGAGCATTAGCTCAAATTTCTTGTTTTTGCTTGACTGCTGAAATCTATACCAGTAGCTTAATAATGAATATGTGCTCCACTTATGCAGCATTATAGTTTGAGCCATAGATGTAGCAAATGTTGAAAGTGTTTTGTTAATCATGAAAACGTTTTTAACATTTTTATAATTTTCGTTGCCATGACGTATTTAATTATTGCTTATGTAGTCTAAACTCAGATGATGCGCTAATATTACAGGTCTCTGACAGGCGAACTGGTGCCATTGAGTAACCCTGATGTAGCTGTATTGATCGTCAACTCTAACGTGAGACACGAGTTAAGTGCTAGTGAATATCCACTGAGACGTCAACAGTGTGAAGAGGCCGCTCGCCTGTTGCAGTGCAACAAGTTGCGGGATGCCACTCTTGCCGATGTTGATGGTACGCTGTTGACGAGTTTCGACTCTTTAGTGTTTATTATGTAGTCTACATTGTGTCTTAGCAATGCCAACTTTTTTAATTTTGTGATATCTTTGTCCGATGTTATGTGAGTTTGCTAGTTTTTTTTTGCTGCAGAAACGTACTCCAGGAAATTTTAAACAGACACTTTTACACAGCCTGCTAAATCTCATTTTATATGTTTCTTCTGTAACACGTAAAAACTAGCAACGAATTTTATGGCACACAGTATAGCGTGTTAAGCTTAACTGCTGAATAATTTGATATATGAACTGTACTATAATCTGCTTCATGGGGTAGAATTGGACACACTCTGTATTTTTTGGGATTTTGGCCCCCTATAGCTTTGTCATGGCCAAGATTTGCAACACCACCACCACCATTTATAACCCTAACCCTAAACCTAATTCATAAACTCAACCCAGACCTTTGCTATGGTGGCCCTTTGCTATGGTAGGCTGTTATTTTTATTTGAACATTATTTATACAGTGCCATGCCAAGCAGATTGGACAGTAGATGTATTTTAATAGTTCTATACAGTTGATACACGTGACATTGATGGTAACGTTTTTACGCGTGAGAGCTAGCATAGCTAGTAGCTATAGCGCGTATTAGCTATGGTAATTCTGTCTTGGAGTATGTCTTGGTGTCTGTCACAACCCAGTACCGATTGGAGCCCAGGTGAGATAGAGACTTCTGCTTTTCATCGTATGATAGCTTAGAGTCTCTAGTATTTTGTGACAAAATTTCATGCTACTGGGTGATGGGGGTCCAAACAAACGAAGTGGAAGAGGGGCACTCCCCTGCCCCTTAAAAAGCGTTATTCTACCGTTATTGGCTCTTCTAACATGAAAATGGTTGCAGATAGGCACTGATATGCTGCTTATCATAACAAGCACTGGCAACGAGCTTCTTAGAAATGTCAACATCAATGATCTTGAATGACCTTGAACCCCCCAAATAGGGGGTTTTAGTGAATTTTTCGTGATTTTGGGCTGCGACACACACTTTAAGAGTGAATTGCACCAAAATGGCTGGAGATAGACCAAGACAACCTATGTATGAAATTTCCAGCATTGAATGTAGATTTTAGCAATTTAAGTCCGGACCATCTAGGTTCAAAGAGGCCTGCACACGCGGGTGTCAAATAGGGGTTCTCCTCTTAAAAGTGGTTATTTATCCGCTGCTGGCTTGTGTAACGTGAAAATGGTTGCAGATAGGCACAAACATGCTGCTTAACATAACAAGCACTGGCAATGGGCTTATTAGGATTGTCAACATTGATGACCTTGATTGATCTTGAACCCCCAAAAATAAGGGGTTTTAGTGATTGTTTGGCGATTTTTGGCTGCTAAAAGTGTTCTGCGACAAAATGGATGGAGATAGACCAAGATTACCTGCGAACAGGAACTGCTATAGGCTGTCGCACGTCTCATGAGCATTAGCTCAGATTTCTTGTATTAGTGTTTGTGGAATTGCCAGCGGCCAAGACTCGGCTCAGTGGCGTGGTGTATCGTCGTGCAAGGCATGTCATCAGTGAAAATCAGCGATGCATCGATGCTGCTGCTGCTTTGAAGGCTGATGATTATGTCAGCTTTGGCCAACTCATGACTGCCAGCCATCAATCACTCAGGTACTCTGTTTCACAACAGGGCTTGCCATTTGAAAATAAAAGTTGATTAAAAAATCTGTCGTGCCACACAGTGTCTAGGCGATCAATAGGCGATCGATTCTGACGGGGATTGTATAGTATCACTGTAGAGTGTAGACGCTCTCCCTCAGAGCCAGGAAGCAACTGGTGCCAAGTTGCACCAGTCCTTTTTCTTTTTCCCATTTGTCTTCATTTCCTTTTTCTTGTCCTCCGATTTCTTTCCCACTTCTTTCCTTCTCTTCAAAAATTTATCCATATGGGTTTACAGAGTCCAGGCTGCAAATGCATTTTTACAAATTTTGGGCTCCCAAAATGCATCTACTGGCAACATTAATTCGTTTATGTGCAATGCTAATTTTTTCCAGTTCAGTCCTCAACTTTTTTTCATGAAGCATCTTGCTTCTACCTGTCAAAGGAGTGGATGCACTTGGCTAAGACTAAGGTCCACTCTTCACGCTCAGTAAGCGAAAAGAACAGGCAAAAACATAATACTGCAATGATGCAAATAAAATTTTAAAACGTAATGACCGAAAAAATGGTAGTAAATGAGTGTTTTAAAGAGTTTTCGTATCACCCATGCCATCACCCATATTTGACAGTTGCACTCATATTGCTTATCTCTAGTCTTATGTTTGCAATGATATAATGGGTTGGATACAGTTGCTACTGTCACATGTGACTAAACGAATGACAGTGTGGGTTTGTGATACTGACTGTTCGCTACAATGGAATTAGTGTATAAACTAGAAAGCAGTCAGAGCCCGCACACCTCTGCCAAGGCAATGTTTTTCGGTTTTGCAGCGGTTTTCTTTATGCCCCATTGAAAGCAATGGTAACGAAAATTTTAAAGTGATCCAGAATCCAGGATTCCTTCCGGATCACCCCCAAAATTGAATCACTGGTAGTTTTTGCCATTCCCGACATTCCCAGAAAATTTCAAAAAGATCTGTCCATAACTTTTTTGAGTTATCTTGCTAACACACAGACAGACAGACAGACAAACAAAGTCTGGCAAAAACATTACCTCCTTGACGGAGGTAATTATTAAGTGTAGTTTATAAGTTCAGTTGACATTCACGCATTCCACTCCAGACAGTGGCTTAGCAAACAGGGTTGCCGTCTGTTCGTCACCAATGTCTGGAGTGTTACAACCACCCATGAACTCATTCCGGTCAAGCGCAATGATTGAAACATGTCTGTTTGTCTGTTTATCACGCTCAGGTCACATGCAGAATGCACCTTGAAATCAGTTTAATGTTAAAATTGCTGTTTTGAACCATCACACTGTATTGCTGTATTTTTCGCTCTCGTGCATATTCTGTACTACACTTCTCGTCTGTCAGTCTAATTTTTTCAACAGATTGCTGTATAAAAATACAAAGAAGAATACTGTACAAAATTGATTAGTATATTTTTATAGTACTTCATTTGTATAGACAGTTCAACATTTCAACTATTTTTTAACATGTGAACTGAATGAGTACAGTAGACAGTGCTTTTGTAAACGAATATTGTATTGTACTGTTTCTCACTGCATGCTCAGATTGCGAATATGCCACCAAATTTTAGTAACGTCATTTCTTGTCGAACTCACCGGAGTTGGACTTGGACCCAGCCTAAGTGGGTAGAACTGCATCTTGACTGGAGTTTAGTGTCACTAGCAAGAGTCACTTGTGACTGTGAGTGGTGTGCACATGTGTGTACAGGGATGACTTTGAAGTGTCATGTGCTGAACTGGATGAGTTGGTGTCACTAGCAACTAGCGTCAGTGGCGTCTACGGCTCTCGCATGACTGGAGGAGGCTTCGGTGGATGCACTGTTTCGCTCGTCCGTGTTCATGCTGTCGACAAAGTTATCGACCACATCAAGGTGGTGGATCTGTTGGGCGTATAGAAAGGGGTTAACTGTATTTGAGAACGCATCTCAGAGCTGTGGAGCGTCATCTGCCATATGGGATCACACCTGCCACTCGACACAGCCTTGACATGGCCTTCCTTAACCAAGCCAGACAGGCCAGTGCTTGATTTAAATAGATTTCGATAGAAAGGGGTTAACTAAGTATAGCTGTATTTGAGAACCTGTCTCAGTGCTATGGAACGTCGCCTGCCATATAGGATCACACCTTGTTAGCTACCACCCAACGCAGGTGAACACGCCCCAGTTTAGTTCAGCCAGACAGGCTGGTGCTCAGTTTACCTACCCCGGAGGGATGGAAGGCTGAGTTGGCCTTGATATTGGTTGTATAGCAAGATATTTTACCTGTTCGCAGACAGTCATTTATTCAGGTAGCGATCAGTTGACAGTGACCTGACCGGGAGTTGAACCAACAATCTTTTGGTTATAACTGCAGCATCCTAATGGTTATGCTAACAAGCCACCAGTGTATGATTTTGGGCGGCGTTGTGCTTTTATCAGAGTAAGTAAGTAAGTAAGTAAGTAAATGATTTATAAAGCGCCAAAGTCTTGGAAAGAATCAGGGTGCATAGGATGATGGATGCTAGGTGGCAGAAAAGGCTGACTGAAAGTAGTGGGTCTTTAAGTGACATCTGAATGTAGCCAAGGTTTGACATTGACGAATTTGAGGAGTTAAGGAGTTCCAAATTGTTGCGAGTATGATCCGTCTATCTGTCTTTTTTTCACACTCATGCACTTTGGATAACGTTAGGGCATCAGACTTCTGGTCAACTCAACCTGGCCGTCTTTCTGTGGGTAGGTGCAGTGAGTACCAGTGAAAGCTGTGATGTAAGCAAGCACACCACGTGATGTGTTAACCCCGCATCCCTTGTCTGGCAGACTGCAGTGTAAGCTGCTGTCTGGTTGAGGATTAACAAAACAGCGATCAGCGCTGCTCTGTGGACGACCTTATGGCTCTTGAAGGATTTTTACTGTATGTATGACCTCTCTACAGTATAAAATAGGCTTACAATTTAATGTCTGCATGTTACAGTTGGTGGTTGTGTACAGAGTAATTATGGAGGTAATGCAGAGTTTTATGTATGCCAAGCATCTGACGGTGTACGCCAACTTACAATCAACTCTTAGCCTCTAGATGTATTGCATTACTTCTCTACAGCTGCACTGTTGGTGCTAAACACAGACTAAGTTTCACAGCTTCATACTGAGCTTTTATTCGCATCTATTTTTCAATCTATTCTCATTGTGGTAATGGGGAGGAGACAGCTGAACATTTACATCTTACTTATCTTGTGTTTTTTATGGACACATTTTGATGACATTTTGTTGGTGGTGTTGGGCATTTATTGCATTTATTGACGAAAATTTTCCAACAACAAGAAGATTTCCCAACGATTTTTCGACAGCTCAAACTTTAGAGGGAAGGGCAATTGCTTCCCCCCAGGCCACAATGCTACTGGTGGCATCTGAATATCAGCATTCTCGTGACGTGTGTTTTTATTGGCTTGTCTGCCTGTCTTTCTGCAAGATTTCTTAACATTATCGATGAATGTTGTATTTTTTGGTGAGAGGTGGACATTGTGAAAGAAGAAAATTAATAGATTTTGAATTTAGATTTGGCGTCTTTTGCCTAGTTGTAATATAAAATATGTCATTATATTGTAATGTGAATTTAGGCCTGCTATGTTTTTGTAGTGACTGATGAGTCTGGTTTTAGTTTGGTGGGATCTATTAACATTGCAGAATAAAATGTAGTCTAGTTTTTTGGTGGGGGTTCAAGTTCTTGTTACTTTTTTGTTATAATGTAACGGACTCATGTAATTGGACTTTATTGATAAGCATTAGTCAATATTGTTGTTGTGGATTATTTTTATACTGTTACGTGTTAATTATTTTCTGCAAAGTATGCATAAACCATATATTTCAGATGTCATAGATGTGATATACTGCTCACGGATTACATATGCCTGCATTTATTTTTCCATGAGAAAACAAGAATTGATGGGCTATAGTGTGATTGAAATATTATAATTGTAATTATAATGCTTGTTGTATACTTGAAGCTTTGCATGATGGGGCCAGCAAAACTTCACACAAGTATAGGCTACAATTTTGCATTGAAAAATGAAGTAACGTTCAGTTTGCCTCGTCACTGCACTGTCTATGTAGACTAATGTTGGTGTTGCTTATGTTGCTTGTTAAGATTATAATAGTCTTTTTTTATTTTTATGCATTTTTACACTCGAAAGCAGCTAGGGCCTACTGCTTTCAGCGCGTCTTAGCTATCGCAATTCTGTCCGTTTGTCCATCCGTCCGTCACACGGGTGGATCAATCAAAAACGGTGCAAGCTAGGATTACCAAATTTTCACCGTCGGCTGCCCGGAAGACTCTAGTTTCAGGAACCGTAAAGCTTTTCGATAAATTTGAAGGGGGTCACTCCGAACTTTTGCGCGTCTCGTGAGCATTAGCTCAAATTTCTTGTTTTGTACTGGTAATTTAATATATTTTGTGTTCCACATATTACGTGTTGGTCTGTTTATTTTGCATGCAGTAATTTAGAAGCTTTCCTTCTGCTGAATCTGTGTGAGCAATACATTTCAAGTGTAGCATTGACAAAATTGGGCAATCGCATATTTCCACATTTTACACATACATGTAGTTTTATTTTGAGCCTTGAACGTCTTGTAGCAGAAAATAATGCTATTGCAAAAGTTGTAAGACAGTTATAGGTGATCACAGTAAATACAGTAAATTTCAAAGCTTTGGTGTTTGGCATATAACACAATGTTTCATGTAATGTACAGTATTTGCTTAGCAATGTTTAAAAATACATGTAACTGTCATCAATAAGAATTTTTGTTTGCTGTTGTAATCAAAAAGTTGGCCTATTTTCAAGTTACCAGGTGTCTTACTTTTAAAGATAACAGTGGAACACATGTATATTTAGAATATTGGAATATATTGAATTAGCCTCGCAAATGTATTGCATGTAGCCTGTGTTGCTACACTACCGTGTGAAATACTAATGTTGGCCTGCTGTCATGTATACTGAGTCATGAGATCAGTACATATAGTAAGCCGGGCAGATTACTGAAAAATCAAAACTGAAAACATCTACGGGAACACAGGAATTCTTTTTCGCCTAGCTCAGAAGGTTGAATCTGCCCAGGGCTGGAAACTTGGTTTGAATAACCTAGGTTTTTTTGAAAATCTAAAAAAAATAAAAGTCCAAATTTTAGGTTTCTTTCGTTGATGTGCATTGTATATGGGTAATACAAGTCGTATTATATTTCATATTTTGTTTAGTAAGTCGTAAATGTGATTTTTGAGCTATTCCGTTACGTCTTCGATTCAGCAAAATGATGTGGCAGTTGCAGGATGCATCGGATGCTGTTCTCTTTTGAGTCCAGTGACACTAGCCTGGTCTTGTTTGTACATCGTGTAATGTTCACTAAAACCAACAAAAAGTGAGCGTTTTCCAGAAAACTAGGTTTTCCAGCCCTGGCTGGGTTCGTCGCTGAGCACTAGACGAGTCGGCAGGCGAATGGCGCCGGACGGTGTTTGTAGAAAGACGAGTACGGGCGTAGGTGAGCGTTGGCGTACAGTCCCGACTCGTCGGCCCAGTGGTTGCGACCCACACGACGGTGATTGTCGACGTCCGTGAACTGAGACAGCATCCGACGCACCACGCGCGAGTATTCACCCAGCTGCTCTGGCTCGTTAACCTACATACATCACACGTGCACACTGCACACGCAGCGAAGAAGTAGGCAGGCCCGTCGAGAGAGCGGGGGTAGGGAAGGTAAAATACCCCATGCCCCGCGATGTTTGGGGCGCCCCGCCGTCGGTCAAAAATATAAAGTATACCAGAAGCAGTGTTTGAATTGCCGGGGAGAGGTTGGGGGGTTTTCTCAACTCCCAACACACTGTCAAATTATGTTCTGGGTGGGTCAGCTATATACTAAATAAATGTGCAAAACATCAGTTTATACACTTGTTAACGGCGACATGCAATGAGTGACACATCAAAAACAGCAAAAATCATATCACTCACCATCACATCGTCTAATTGTCAATGTGTTGTTGAATAATATCACCTTTTATGATTTTTGAGGCGCCACATCTCCATAACGGTGCAAGATAGACGCATGGTGACGATGGATTTTTTATAGTAAATCGCTGGTGACAAATCGAATGGTCTCGCAACTGACAATGTTTATTGTTTAGTTAAAATAATACAGAAGGATGAAAGGACCATTGCTGTTGTACAATTTGAAATTGAACTGTTGGATTTTTACGCCCGAAAGCAGCTACTGCTTTCAGACTGCTTTCAGCGCGTCTTAGCCATCGCAATTCTGTCCGTCCGTCCGTCTGTCACACGGGTGGATCAGTCAAAAACGGTGCAAGCTAGAATTACCAAATCTTTATCCTCGGCTGCCCAGAAGACTCTAGTTTCAGGAACCGTAAAGCTTTCCCATAAATTCGAACGGGGTCGCCCCGAACGAGGGCCCTAAATGAGAGGGCAAATTTGTGATTTTGGGCCAATAAGTCGCTGTATCGCAGTAACGGTGCAAGATAGGGCCAGGTTACTATTAATCACTAATAGGAAGTTGTACACTGGCTCTCGATTGGCGACGAATTCAATGACCTTGAATGACACTGAACGCCAGAATATGGGGTTTTATGGATTTTTTTTGGCGATTTCGGGCTGTGACACAAGTCTATATCATTCACAAGGTGGCACCACGGAACTATCGTTATGCGACCCAGATAGAGAATTTGGTATTTGTATATTAACTTAGCGTGAACACCCCAATTTTCAGCTAAACTACTGAACCGGAATTGCTATAGGCTTTCGCGCGTCTCGTGAGCATTAGCTCAAATTTCTTGTTTTCTACCGGTCTAAACAGCTCACTGATTATATTTATACGGACATATACTGTAAGCTGCAAAAATGCATTAGACAGACTCCGTGTTCATATGAACATTATCTTGTTGTATCTTCGAACACCTGCACGGATCATCAACTTGTGGTTCGAGGCAATAGCGCGCTTTGCACTATACGCCCGTCGAGCGGTAAAAAGTAGGCCTAATCATGAAAAGTAATCTAGTCCACGACAATTAGATACCGACAAACGCTATCAGAAACGTAAGATCGTATTTAGACGTAGTGCTTGATGCAGCATTATATTATAAATAATTATATTATAAATATATTATATTATAAATATACAGACTGGCATCTGTGGGTAGGGTTGTCGGTAGTGGTCGACGTGAGTCGTCATGTACTCTCGCAGCACTGGCGGGACGTCGGGCAAAGTTGCCGCATACCCAGCCTTCGGTCGTCCCGTCTCTCTATACTCGCACCGCATTTTAAAAGTGTCGCTACACTACCTTGTGAAATGTTAATGCTTTAAACTAGCGTGCGCTGTATGACTGAACTATAGTGTTGATAAAATATGAACTACCTTTCCGGACAAAGGTTTGGCTATAACATGCCAAGCAAGCTGGCACGTAATTTACCTACCCCGGAGGGACGGGAGGCTGAGTTGACATTAGTGTTTGTTATATCGTCCGTTAAGTGGTAAAAGTGTATAAGTGGCGTTTCTATAGTTTTGAGAAAAACGGCATTGAAGGTTTTCATACAGATCACATAGTTAGGTAGGTATACTATTATTTTAACCCTTTTATTTGATTGTTGGTTAGCACAGACATTTAGTTTTTATAGAAATAAACTGCTTTTGTGACAGTTATTTGAAATTAACGAAGTCTTTTTTGCAAACTGTGTCGATGTTATGCGAATTTTGTCATTTATGCACTTTTTTGAGTGCGCATTGATCTTAGCTTCAAATACTTAATTTACTTATGCACTTCTTACCACCGCATACAGGAGCTAATGCAGTAATGCATGATGGATAACCTAATATCTTAGCAACGGTTTCGAATATCGCGTTTATAGTCTCACCAGTAGATTCTACTGTCAGTTTATTGCACACTGTAGTATAAAAAAATGCATAAAATGCATAAGTGCGTTAGTAAGTATGTAAGTAAGTATGTGAATATTTAAAGTGCACAATGTCAGCCATTGGCCGAATCTGATGCACCTTTACCACTCAATTACGGACGATATTCCGAGACGGTTTACCTGTCCGCGTGTATCAAGTAGTAGGCCTAACCATTAATTTGACATGGCGACTCGGCCGGTGTGCGATGTTCCAAAAATGTTTTGCAACATATCTGCAAATACTTTGTGTAGCGTAAACATATTTTGCAAATGTTATTCAACAAATTCAAATGCAACATATTTGCTAAACATTTTTTCGGTTTCCCGCCTTCTGCAAATGTTGTACTTTTTTCAATAGGTAATCAGGAGGGCATTCATGCACGCAAGCTCAGTGTCGGATGGACCATGGACAAAAAAATCACATATATTCGGAGACTGATAAATAGGCCTAATGGAGTTTTATGTTTCTTTTGCAATACAAATTAGCGTGCATTGTATTATGATAAATAAGCTAGAAAATGGGAAGCTGTGGCGAATGGCGATTGGGGCAAATTGGCATCAATTTACATGTGATAACTCGTGGGTTGGCTAAAAATCTGGAGTAAACCCCACCCACCCTTCTCCTCCCCGACAACTATCACATT
>Ga0209367_1009838_pt1 | contig 12903 bp, 6 predicted proteins | sample WorMetLIZISLAND2_FD_187412 | JGI IMG/M metagenome (GOLD analysis project Ga0209367, IMG submission 187412) | Marine gutless worms symbiont microbial communities from Max Planck institute for Marine Microbiology, Germany - Olavius geniculatus... ... | reverse complement strand
AGATGACATTGAGCAGTGGTGTGGGACAACCCTGCAGGAGTTAAGCCACGCTGCCCTAGATAGGCAGCGGTGGGCAGCGATAGTAAGAATGGCGTCAGACACCAACGGGCATTTAGCCCACGGTTGTCGATGATGATGATGAATATTTTAATTGCTTTCAATCTTTCTTTTGTTTTATTTCTTCCTGCTTCGCCGTAAAACGGGAAGGGACCCGCCGCACCAGACCACACTCTGACGTTTCTGTGTGTGCGTGCGTTGCATGCCGGCGGATGGTGCCACACGGTTGGCATTAACGACTACATCATCGTCTGATAATTAATTGACAATGTATATGGAGCCGCGAGGTTGGCATCAACGAATATATCATTATCCGACAATTAATTGACAATTTATATGGATATTAAAGCATGACATTCTACATCCGGTTATTCAACTCACTTACACTGGCTTGATGTGCAACACTCCATTTTCAGTCAAGACTATCTCTGATGTCAAAGATCACTGCACTGTTCCGTTCTAGTACCGCATCGCTTACCGTTAGCTCCTTGTCCTTTTGTTTACTAACGATATGTTTAAAATACACAGGCTACCGCCGCCTAAATTGCGTTTAACGGGACCGTGTTTCGTTCCGTATTTTGGACTTTGTATTTAACCACATTTAACCGCATTTATTCACATAACTGCATTTAATCGCATTTAACCACTACTGCATTTATTCGTGTACCCAATGTACCTTCTTTTTGTACGCTCGACCCAGGCTTTATTACATCACTGATAGCTGCTCACTTTTATTTGCCTATCTTGCATATCTTGGTTTAATTATATGCATATTCATTAAATGTTTTGAGCAGATTTGAATAGATGTTGCCCAGTTATTGCATAGCTCTTGAGTAGATATTGAGTAAATTTGCTCCGACATCAACGTATTACGTAGATTAGATTTGATATTGATGTACGAGTTAAGTAGCCATTGTATGCATTGACCATGAAAGATGTTGACATAGGTTTATATCATATATCTAGGTTATTTTATTTTTTTGGCCATATTTTTTCCTAAATTTACTAAATTATTATTTTATCAGGCTAGTTTTATTGCAATTTTAAATCTATTAAATTTTCCTTTCAATTATTGTTTCCAAATTCATCCAAAACTTTTCCCAGTCATATAAACCCTAAAACAATTTTATTTTCCTAAAATCTTTATTAAAATTCTTGTATTTGGGCTTTCTTAAAATTTGCACGAGCAAATTTTACTCCATTTTGTTCTCTGAACAACTATTTAGTTCAAATTTGCTGGTTTTCTCTTAAAAATCAAGTTATATTTCTTTCCGAACTGCTTTCTAGTTAATTTCGCTTTTCTACCAATTTTTGCTAAATTTTACTGGATTTTTCACGTGAACGTATTGCAGTAATTTTCTTTCCAACGTTTCCCCTTTTTCTCATTCCAAATTTTATCGGTTGAAACAGACAAAACACATTTTATCATCAAAAACTTTTTTATTTTTTTTGGCAATTGCTGCCGTCGCATTTCCTCACTTATTTTGATAGTTTGCATTTATCTTCATCGCTTTTCGTCAAAGTTCACTAGGTCCATCTATTGTCTTTTCATTTCGTCAGTTTTTACCAGCTTTCTCCAGTTCCATTTGCTTCCATGTCCATTTTCGGTCTTGTCATTTTCCCATTGAAATGGCTGGATGCATTTTCGCGTCAAATGCGGATTGAAATGCTCCAATCAGAGAGCGAGTTTTTGGATCAATCACAACTCCCCGTCAATCGCTTGTCTGGCTTGTCTCTGCAACCGACCAATCGGCTTGCGAGTTAAGCCAGCCAATGAGCGTTTTCTTGGATATTGAATGTTGAACGGTAAAGATATGTGAAAATGTTGTGTGAAAAAGTTGATAAAGTTTAGCAATTTAGCAAGTTTGTCAGAAATTAGAAGTTTATCGGCGAAACCCGCCATTTTGAACGAGTTTGATTGCTGCCGCCGTTCACTGCTTATTCATACTGTGTACTCGCTTCTTGCTGGAAGACTGGCTACCCGCTGAACGCTGTGTTCGTGTTATTTTTCGAATTAAACTGATTTCATTTGTGTGTGAAGCTAATCCGTACGTCAACAGCCATACCAGCAGGTCGACGAAATAACTTCCGGTTTCATTTCAGTTGCTTGTGCATAGATCTTACTGTTTTCGCCTTTCCACTTTTAGTTTTTATCTAATCAACGGTTGAACGGCTCCGGTCCGCGCAATTTTCTTCGCTAACTTAGCATTTACTCTTCACCGGGAGCGGACTAGGGAACGGTAGGAGACCGGCATTCGTCGGTTAGTTCCCTCTAATCTTCTGTAGTCAGATAGGTCCATAGTACGGATAGTAGCGGATATTATTTGAGGCAGCGCCCACTTTCGGTTGCAGTTTCTACTAAAAATCTAACTTTTTTTGCGACTCACAGTTTAGCCACAATAGCGCACGGCTTGAATTCAACCCAGACTCCTACATTTTACTAGGACACAGTGTGATAGAACGACGAACTGGCTGCCCTTACAAACCATGTAACGTGACCCCATTTAACCTTTTTCACTGCAGCATTATCTCGTAAGCTAATAAAAGAAGTCAATGCAAATGTAATACAAATGTTTTTTTCTATTGATTAAAATGTACTGCTGGTCTGTAGCTAAAAGAGTCTAATTGGAAACAAAGTTGAATCTACTCTTCCAAAAGAAATTCAACTTTGTTTCCAAAAAATCAAGTAACAACAAAAAATTTATTTAATTAATGTGCAGAACGGTACTTGCTTAAAGTGGAACAAAACCTCTTCTGGCTGTCAACGTCAACAGTTGTTAGTAATAAAATATATGTCCACTGACTCAGTTTATCGGCATATCTAAGCCAAAAGTGAGTTAAATACAGCTCAACAGCCGTGACTGAGCAGTGTTGCAACAATATCAGCAAGTTTCTTTAAACAAAACATACTCTGCATTTTGTTTTAATTAGGGAAACTACAGTTGTTCGATTCAGCGCAATTTAAACACATTTTAGAAATTACTGTGCAGCAGCACAGCCGTTGTTTACATCACATTATTGTTCATATACTGAACACCGATAAACATCCAGTGTGCACAGCATTAGCGGCTACGAATTCACTTCACAAATACGGCGTGTGCCATCATCACTACTAATGCTGCATTTAAGGCCGTAAGCCTATTAATCGAAAATCAATAAGTGTCATTAATTGCAAATGAAGTCGATAACACACACCATAGTTACCTATAATCAAAAGCTAAACCACGGTAGAGTACTAATTATTTTTTACTTTCAGTAAGCAGCTTATAGATTTCGAGCGAAGTAAAGTGTTTCAGTCAAAGAACTGTTCCAATTTAGGCAACTCTCCCCTATTGGCTTACGGGATAATGCGGGGTGGAAAACGTTAAATGGGATCACATCACATGGTTTGTAAGAGCGCCAGTTCGTCGTTCTATCACTCTGTGTTTTATTAAAATGATTTTTGCTGTTTTGGATGTGTGACTTGGTCGCTTTTACAGTAATGTAAATTGGCAATTTTTTATATTTAATACAGTGTAAGGGTGACATCGTGGTTTTAGATATAAAGCAGCACAAATCACAATTTAACAATTCAAACATCACCATTACACAATGTCAGAAAACTTTGCTGACTGCGTGATAAAAAGTTTGAATAATATTAAATTGTAAATCGTGTTGTTTCATATCTACAATTATGATGTCATTCTTGCAATGTGTATATACTAAACAGTTTTTTTCACACAAATTTACATCTACACTGTGTCCCCAAAAATATCCCCGACATTTTCGACAGTAACTTAAAAACCAATTAACATATATTAATAGGTTTTGGTAAAGATATTCCTGACATAACTTGCCAACAAAAAATTATTTAGTTTCCCACCTCACCAACGTTTGTTTCTGCACCACCCTGGGAAATCAAACGAGCAAAATATCACTTTTTATCTAAAGCGGTATAATTGCTTAATTAACATAACAAATAAAAACACATATTGTTCACATTTCTAACACTGTGACTGACAATTTATCCAGTTTCCATTTTTAACTGCTTGCAGTAAAACTGTTTAAAGTGTTGGCTCACTATGTGAACACAGGCAAAGAGACGCTTTCTCCCTTCATTGACAGCAGCATCGATAATATTCTGCTAAAGACCATTTTCGGTTGTAGCAGTAGCTTCTTGACTTCACAAACATTTTTAAACTTCATCTGGTAAACACACTGCTGCATGACAATCAAACCTTGTAATAGACCGGCCCACAGATTAAAATAAATAAAATTTATTGATGTTTTTTCATTCATTTCAACACGTATTATGCTTTCTCTTTTTTTCCCAGGTAGTGCAAAAGCAGACGTTGGGTGAGATGAAAAATAAAATACTTTTTTAATAGACGCTTGTGTCGGAAATATTTTGCCAAATATTATTAAGCTCTGCTAATTTTTGTTCAAGTCACGGTCGATAATGTCGGGGATGTTTTTAGGTGTCCTGTTTATTTTAACATACATTTTGCTTGATCTGATTTCACTAGGTAGTGCAAAAGCATACATTGGGTAAGGTGAAAAACTGAACAGTTGTTTGATATCAAGTTGTGTCGAAAATATCCTATTAAAAATTATCAAAATCTGATAATTAGTTTTCAAGTCACGATCAAAAATGTCGAAAATGTTTTTTGGGACACAGTGTATAACTGCATGTTTAAATGATTCGGCTGTTGTTTTGGCCCTACATTCGCTGTTAGTGCACTTGATTTTAGCCTGAGTAGTCTATTATGGTATTGGCTGTCAGATGCAGCAGGCCTATAGTTTAGGCCTGTTGCATCGGATAGTCATCATGTAACCTTCTACCGCGGTTCGATTCCGACCCTTCCCCTCGGTCTCCTTTTTACCGCGGCGGTTATCATTTCGTTGACCGGATGGGATCGGGACGGTATCTACAGAAGACAAACCCGGCTCAGTGGAAAGCCAATTTCCCATCGGCGGTGTCGGGGTCCTATCGTGCTAAAGATTGCCGTCGAACTAATGTTAGATCGCAGAGAAACAACACGGTAAGCTGTTGCTATCAACTATGTTGACTGGCGGTTGCCGACGGTACACTGTCTCAATGCAGACAAAAACGGCAAACACTCACTCTTCTCTCGTCTGTCGGCGATAAGTGATGATGAGCTCCGGCGGAGTTTTACCTGTTTTCGAAAATGCAGAGGCGGTAAATCTCTTGGTCCCTAAAAATTAACTAATGATCTTTTATCAGTTACCACGGACTTTCTGACCGGCGGTACGTTTAAACCGTACTTATATCGGCCATCCGCGGTAACGTTCTTCGGTCCACTTAAGCCTAGCTTCCTATTAGCAACAGTTCGTTAAATCGTCACGGTGAAGACGGTAGTTGGTCTTTGTCGTTGCTGTAGGTCTGCTGTTCCGTCGGAAAATAAAGAATTAGGGTGAAGAAGAGAACATTGCAGGTCTTCGTTGACGTCGGCGGAGATCTGCTGTACGGGTAAAAGATGAATCGTTGCGGTAGAGACGATGTAGTAGATCGTCGTCGACGATGACGGTAAGTTGTCGTATTTCAATGAAAAATGAAGAATCTTCGCGGTAAGATGACGAAGAAGATCGTTGTCGGTGTTAACGGTAATCTGCCGTTCTGGCGAAAATGAAGTTTTTGACGAATCGTCGATAGTGTTTCCGGCGGTCGTCGGACTTACTTTCTCCGGTACGTCGCGGTACAATTTTCCACATCTACCCACTGTACCACCATCTACCTCTATTCTGGTAATCGCGGATATGTCGGTAGTTGTTGACGGCAGTGAATGTTGAAATTGGTGTTTTGTGGTTTTCTATCGCGGTACACTATCTTATCGGCGGATGTCTTACCGGCGGATCCTACCTAGCCTTCTCTCTTGGACGGTTCCCGGTGATGTTTGGTTTTAATCTCCGCGATAGGTTTCGGTAATGGGGTAAATTGCCGCGGAGTTGGATCGTTTTGGTTGCCACTTACCGTTTGGATAGGTTACCGTTTTACCGACGATTTCCGGCGGTCGGGTGGCGGTAAGGTCCTACAGCAGCAGCGGAGGAGAGGTGTTCTCTTCTGAGTCTGCTCGGAGACTGGTCAAGTGTTCAGTTTCATCGCCTTTTATACCCCTGGCTCGAGGGCGTGGTCTGCACCAAACAAGTTTTTTTTAGTTTTTGGTAATATGGACACAGGCGGCTCCTTGGCTCTATTAAAATATCCGAGCAAGGTAAGTAGGCCTATATTTTTGGTAGGTATATTTCGGTATTTTGTAAAAATTGATGAATACGAAATTATTGTTCCGAAAAATATAAATAGTAGTTTACCGAAATTTAGAAAAAAAATACGGTCTTTTTAACGAAAAAGAATTACCGATTTAATATTGGCAATTTTGGTAATGGCCGCAACTTAGATTCTCTAATTTCCGACAATCACTTTTCGACGTCCGGTTACCAAAAATAAAAAAATAGCTCGGATTCTCGGATTCTTGGGATTTCTGAGATCTGTCTAATAAACGTTTCTATCGTCCATGGCGCCTTGTAACATCTCGAAATTTCCGAGAACTGTCTGGCTAAGTGGTTTGTCACTCATGGCGCCATGATCTCGAGATTTCCGCGATCTGTCTAATAAACGTTTTTGTCGTCCACGGCGCCTTGTACCATCTCGAAATTTCCGAGAACTGTCTGGCTAAGTGGTAATTTCCGATAACTGTCCAACTATAGTGTTCTGCCCTTCATCGCACATTGCAACATTCCGGGATTTCTGAGATCTGTCTAATAAACGTTCCTATCGTCCATGGCGCCTTGTAAAATCTCGAAATCTCCGAGAACTGTCTAACTGAGTGGTTTCTCACTCATGGAGACACAATCTCGGGATTTTCGAGATATGTCTATTAAACGTTCCTATCGTCCATGGCGCCTTGTAACTTCTCGGAATTTCCGAAAACTTTCCAACTATATTGTTTTGCCCTTCATCGCACACTGCAACATTTCGGGATTTCTGAGATCTGTCTAATAAACGTTCCTATCGTCCATGGCGCCTTGTAAAATCTCGAAATCTCCGAGAACTGTCTAACTGAGTGGTTTCTCACTCATGGAGACACAATCTCGAGATTTTCGAGATATGTCTATTAAACGTTCCTATCGTCCATGGCGCCTTGTAACTTCTCGGAATTTCCGAAAACTTTCCAACTATATTGTTTTGCCCTTCATCGCACATTGCAACATTTCGGGATTTCTGAGATCTGTCTAATAAACGTTCCTATCGTCCATGGCGCCTTGTAACATCTCGAAATTTCCGGAAACTGTCTGGCTAAGTGGTTTGTCACTCATGGCGCCATGATCTCGAGATTTCCGCGATCTGTCTAATAAACGTTTTTATCGTCCATGGCGCCTTGTACCATCTCGAAATTTTTGAGAACTGTCTGGCTAAGTGGTCTGTCACTCATGACGCCATGATCTTGGGATTTCCGAGATGAGTCTAATGAACGTTTTTGTCGTCCATGGCGCCTTCTTCTCGGAATTTCCGAGAACTGTCCAACTATAGTGTTATCGGATTCATTGCACATTGAAACATTTCGGGATTTCTGAGATATGTCTAATGAACTTTTGTATCGTCTATGGCGCCCTTTAACTTCTCGGATTTTTCGAAAACTGTCCAACTATAGTGTTCTGCTCTTCATCGCACATTGCAACATTTCGGCATTTCCGAGTACTGTCTACCTTACATTTACACCTTCCATGACTTCCTGTAAGTTCTCGGAATATTAGAGATCTGTCCAACTACAGTGTTCTGTCTTTTATTGCACGTTGCAACTTCTCGGAATTTCCGAGAACTGTCTGGATAAATGGTCTGTCACTCATGGCGTCATGATCTCGGGATTTCCGAGATCTGTCTAATGAACGTTTCTATCGTCCATGGCGCCTTGTAGCTTCTCGGAATTTCCGAAAACTGTCTAACTTTATTGTTCTGCCCTTTATCGCACATTGCAACATCTCGGGATTTTCGAGATTTATCTAACGGACGTTTGTATCGACCATGGCGCTTTGTAACATCTCGAAATTTCCGAGAACTGTCTGGGTAAGTGGTGTGTCACTCATGGCGCCATGATCTCGTGATTTCCGAAATCTGTTTAATGAACGTTCCTATCGTCCATAGCGCTTTGTAACTTCTCGGAATTTCCGAGAACTGTCCAACTATATTTTTCTGCTTTTTATCGCACATTGCAACATCTCGGGATTTCCGTGATTTGTCTAACGGACGTTTGTATCGTCCATGGCGCCTTGTAACATCTCAAAATTTCCGAGAACTGTTTGGCTAAGTGGTCTGTCACTCATAGCGCCATGATCTCGGGATTTCCGAGATCTGTCTAATAAACGTTTGTATCGTCCATGGCGCCTAGTCACTTTGCGGAATTTCCGAGAACTGTCAAACTATAGTGTTCTGCCCTTCATCGCACATTGGAACATCTCGAAATTTCCGAGATCTATTAAAGAACATTTGTATCGTCCATAGCGCATTGTAACTTTTCGAAATTTCGGAGAACTATCAGGCTCAGTGGTCTGTCGCTCATGTCGCCATAATCTCGGTATTTCCGAGATCTGTCTCATAAACGTTTGTATCGTCCATGGTGTTTTGTAACTTCTCGGTATTTTCGAGAACTGTCAAACTAACATTTATACCATCCATGACGACGTGTAAGTTCTCGGAATATTTGAGCTCTGTCTAACTACAGTGTTTTGTTTTCAATTGCACGTTGCAACTCTACGGAATTTTCGATAACTGTCTGGCTAAGACAAGTGTCACTCATGGCGCCATGATCTCAAGATTTCCTGATCTGTCTAATGAACGTTTGTATCGTTTATTGCGCCTTGTAACTTCTCGGAACTTCCGAGAACTGTCCAACTACAGTGTTCTGCTCTTCATCGCACGTTGCAACATCTCAAAATTTCCGAAAACTGTCTGTCTGAGTGGTCTGTCACTCATGGCGCCATGATCTCGGGATTTCCGATTTCTGTTTAACTAACATTTGTCCCGTCCATGACGGCCTGTAAATTCTCGGAATATTAAAGCTCTGTCCAACTATAGTGTTTTGTCTTTCATTGCACGTTGCACTTTCTCGGAATTTCCGAGAACTGTCTGGTCTGTCACTCATGGAGCCATGATTTTGGGATTTCCGAGATCTGAACGTTTGTATCGTCCATGGCGTCTTGTAATTTCTCGGAATTTCTGAGAACTGTCCAACTATAGTGTTTTGTCCTTCATCGCACACTGCAACAGCTTGGAATTTTTGAGAACTATCTAACTAACATTTGTACCATCCAAGACGACTTGATACTTCTCGGAATTTCTGAGCTCTGTCTAACTACAGTGTTCTGTTTTCCATTGCACGTTGCAACTTTTCGGAATTTTTGAGAACTGTCTGGCTAAGTGGTCTGTCACTCATATCTGCTATCAGTGATGCCCGGTAACTTCTCTAAATTTTAGAGATTTGTCTACACGTTCTGACGTTCATGGCGCCTTCTAGGTTATTCTCTGTTGTTTCAGAGCTATGTTTACATAACACATCGTGATGCATTTTAACACTGGTATCAAACTACCACTTCTGCTTTCGACCTGGCCTTATCTCGGATTGCTCAGCTGTATGCCATTATCCCAGTGGCGTAGCCAGAAATGTCAAGTGCGGGCCTCGTCTTCCTTTTTCTTTTTCATCCCTTCCCTCACTTTTTCTCCCCCTTTTACTTCTTCCATCTTTTCCTTATGTTCTCTCTTCTTTCCCGACCCTACCTTCTCTTACAAGTAGGACCCACTAAACTTCTCCTAGGAGGTATGGGGGAGCGCTGTGATCTCGCCCAGCAGGGTGTGGGCGGAGCCCCTGCCGAAATCGAATTTGGTCCACTTTGGCTTTAAAAGATCACATCTGGTGGCAACAATGTTAATTAATTTCCACAAACTAAATTGACCAAATTGGCAAATTTCGTGCACTTTAAACGTATGCTTATGTTTTGTCTGGAGGACTGGAAGGGCCTGGGTCTCCCTTGTCTACGCCACTGCAGTACATGTACCCCGTATACTGTAAGTACTTGTCTGCATTTAGTGTAATTCCCAACGTAGGCACTGCAACCTCAAACATTCCCATAACTAGTCCATCGTGCCTGCTGTAACTATCGTAAATTTTACGCTTGTCCCCAAATCGGTCCGCTCACTTTCACACCACTGTCACACTAATCAAGCACTTTTTAGTGTGATGCACACTTTTATTTTTATATAAAAAACTAAACAAGAAATCTGAGCTAATGCTCACGAGACGCGCGAAAGCCTATAGCAGTTTCTGTTCGCAGCTTACGTTAATCTATCAGTAGTGTAGAGGCACCGGTTCTAGTGTATTGTTCTCGGTTTCTTTGTTTCCCAGCCGGCCTTCTTTGTTTCAGCCTTCGCGAAGCCTGTCTTTGTTTGCCCTTGCCTCCCTTTTTGTCCCACAGCCCTAGCTCACACTCCAGTCCAGCCTACTGGGCCTTGGTTAACTCTCAGTTTTTGTCCTTACCTCAGCCTTTGTTTCTGAACCCTACCTCACACACCAGTCTTCTTTGTCTAAACTTAATTAGCTGTGGTGCCTCAGCCTACCTTCTTTGTTTAGTTTAGTTCTACCTATAGCTGTTAGCATTTTTCAGGCCGATCCCTAGTTAGCTCTGGTTTTTTGTCCAGTCATAGCCCCACCTACTGCTTTTTTCTAAGTTAGCACGTTTTTGTTTAGCTGCTAACTAAGCATTTTTCTAGGTCACTCAAGGTTTCAGGGCTGCCCCTAGTTAGCGCTGGCTCTTTGTTCAGTCTTTGTCCAGCCTGTTTTTACTGCCTACATAGCTCGCCAATAGCTCGCCTGGCCCCACAGCCTGTTTTACTCGTATTTAATCCAGTGCTCAAAAATTTCTCGCACAGTCGACGTCGCAAGCTCATAGCGATAACATCGTTCACTACGTCTGCGTCAATCGCTCGCTTTATAACACAGTATAGTACAAGGTTTTTTCAATATATGTATCATATATGTCTGCACATGCGCGAGGCCTTTTAAATTCGCACAGTCTAACGCACAAACATACGCACATACGCACACACTCACGGTATACATGCCACCTAGACCTACATGCAACACATTAAAAAGTAAATTTCGTTAACAAAAAAGCCTACATAACGCGCATAGGCCTACGCATTGTAGCAGCTGAAGTACTTACATTGTCTGCCGTCGTCGGCGAACATGGCGATGTAAAACGCATCTCTCACGCTCGCGCATATTTTCGCTTTTATTCGCTCGTTACGTACACGCAACGCTTATACACCATACACATTGCATTTAACGTTTTGACTTTCATGTACTAACTCAGCAGCGCCTACATCATGGCCCGATACATATAGGTGATGGTCCAGCAAGTTATCAGCTTGTTCAGCCACATGGTCCCACCACAGCATTTGAGCCGGCTGACACAAGCAGTGTTCCATTTCAGTGCCCGCGTGCTCGGCCAGGCGTATAGCTATCCCAGGGCTATATTCAACTAATTATCTCACGCATCGGCTCGAATTCAGGTACCATACACACAATTGACCCGTTAAACTTTTTCCCCACCCTCGTCCTCTTAAAAATTTTGCACCCCGTTAAAATTTATCCCCACTTTCGTCCACATAATAATTTTTTCTCCTTATAAAAAATTATTCCAATCGCCGTTAAAAACTATCCCACATCCTGCATATAATGTATTTTTGCATTAGCACTATAATACTGTTCACTTACTTACTGTTTTACTTTATACCCTGTTTACTTGCTTACTTAATGTTTACTTACTTACTTACTGTTTCATTATGTGGCATATTGTGCCCACTTCTTTTCCCACAATCGGCACTGTGCCGACAGTATATAAGCTGTGACTATGCATTACGCCAACATATGCATTAGCACTATAGGCCCTGTTTACTTATTTACTTACTGTTTACTTACTTACTGTTTTATCATGTGGCATATTGTGTCGGCACGTTTTCTACCAAACGGCACTGTGCCGGTAGTATATATAAGCCCTCACTTGTGCTTACACAGCCATATGCAATCTGTGCTGCAGGCGTCACGTACTGGTTTCGTTGTCGTTGGTAAAAAGCCCAAGTCGGGTGCACCATGGACTCTGAAGAACAAGATGCAATCAGTGATTCTCAGCTGTTGTCTGCAATGCTAAACTACGAAGGTAGGCCTATATACTTTTTCAAATACATCAAGGCATAACATTTATACTTTACGTATTTATATATTTATCGTAGTTTACCACTGCCGTAATATGAAATATGCAATTTTAATGCATTTTTTATTTCAGACGCCGTCGCAGCAGCAAGTCTCAGCCTGTACGATGGGGTGGATAACGACCAACTTATGGCAGCTGCAGAACTCGCCGAAAGCACAGTCAACAACGAGCAGCCAGATAATTTCTGCAACGTGTAAGTATTTACCATATTCTAATCTAATTTACTATAGCCTAATATAATATACAAACAGCTTGTTGACGTTAAGTTAGCTAGCCATATGTCCGCATAATGGGTTTTCTCATTGTGTTTGCAGTGGCGGCAGCCCAGAGTTCGGATTATACTTTGTTGGAACAGTTGATTAAAACAGCGCAAGATTACGAGAGGTTCTTGGCTGCGCAGACAGTACAGTCGGAAGCAGGCAGGGAGACAGCAGCACCACCGCCAACAGCAGCAGCAGCAGCAACGGCACCTGTAGGAGGTATGTTTTGCACTTAATCATCCAGAGTAGGCAACACTCGCGCACCTTTGTTATAGTTTGTTTTGCAATAATAAATAAAAATATATACGTACCAATTGCTCATAAC
>Ga0209367_1009837_pt1 | contig 12904 bp, 5 predicted proteins | sample WorMetLIZISLAND2_FD_187412 | JGI IMG/M metagenome (GOLD analysis project Ga0209367, IMG submission 187412) | Marine gutless worms symbiont microbial communities from Max Planck institute for Marine Microbiology, Germany - Olavius geniculatus... ... | reverse complement strand
AGTTGTAAGGGGGGCCGCCGTCCCCGGTGAAAGGTGCGCTAGTAAGACTTGGTCATTCTGTAGCGCGTGTAAAAATTTGGGGGCGCAGCACCCCCTGGGGCCGAAATATGGTCTTCCGAAAAATGCACTTTGGGTGGGTACGATTCAACATCGAGATCTCCAAGGTCACTGGACCAAACTTCACCGGACTTGTTTCGCTAACGCAGGAGAAATCGCGGTAGACGGAATAAAAATCCGATTTTGAATATATTCATCCGTTTCGGAGATATTCGCCGCCGAACTTCGAAGTCGTCCGAAATCGGGCCAAATTTTGCATGTTTTTCGCCCCCGAAATTTCTTTGGGGTGCGCCCCCCAAAAATTTTGGACCGGCGTTATAAAATTCGGCCTAGTACTGACCATCGTGCAAAATTTCAAGCCGGTCGGCCCACGCATCTCGGAGATCTCATGCTCGGAAAAAAACATCATGCGTAAAACATAAGTCCTTCCGAAAACTATCGTTTTCGGGCGGACTAAAAATTTTTAGGTTGACACATAAAGTACTATGAAATGCGAAGTTTGTACAGCTTTGAAGTGACGTGAAAAAATAAACAGCTGGAAGTCGAGGGGGAAGGACGTGCCCCAGTGCTCCATAGCTGGCGACATCCGTGGGTGTGGGCGATGACTATAGGAGTACGACCGGGGTGACCCTTTTTCGGTACTGTAAAACTCCCTGACTGTTCCCTGTGTCAGAGTAGTCAAGTTACCTCGTAATTTTTCCAGATTCAAGTTTTCTAGGTTTTCGGCCACGTGATCACACCGTTCGCGTGCTTCTGGTGTGTAGAGGCCGATTGGCTGCCGGCGGCGGCGAAGATGTTTCACGTCGAGTTCGACGTCGAAGGTTACGACGCGGAAGACCTCAGCGTCCGGGTCCACTCCGGTCGATGTTTAGTCCTCCGCGGCCTGCGACGCCAGACCGACGCTGGCCGCACCAGCACCACGGAGTTCTGCCGCAAGATCCGCCTGCCGGATGACGTCGACTTGGCCCGCCTGGACTGCTGGCTGCAGCCGGGCGGCCGGCGGGTGACGGTAGAGGGGCCGAGGAAGCCCCTGCAGGGGAATACCCAGACGCCCCCGGGGACTGAGGCCGTCAGTGAGCCGCCCCTCAACGTGCCCGTTCTGACGACGGACGACGACGATCAGCGACGATTGAGCCTGCTCGTCGAGGTGATGTAAAAGAGGTTGAAGATCGTGTATAGTTCTTTATGGGAAACTGACCGCATAACTAAAGGAGGGGTCACACTGGCGGTCCGCCACCCGACATAGGTGAACGCGCCTTGCCTAACCCCAGCTAGGTAGGCCAGTACTCGATTTACCTACCCCGGAGGGATGAAAGGCTAAGTTGATCTTGGTGTTGATTATATACGTAGATGGTTTACCTGTTCGCAGTCACCCATCCAAGTAGTAATCACTTCATAGCGACCCGACCGGGGGTCGAATCCATGACCTTTCGATCGTTAAGTCGGTCCTACACTTTACCGTTACGCCACTTGTAACGCAACGCACGAAACTTAGACGCACGCAGCGAATGCAAGATTGCAAGAAAATGCATAACGAACGCCGTGAAGGCAATAAACGCAAGAAAGTACGCAACAAACGCAGCTGGCGCAACAGCCAAAACGCAAGGATATGAGCCGTCGTTGCGTAAGCTAGGCTACGTCAGTTGCGTTACGCCCGTTGCGTTGCATAGAAACTACGGGTTACTGACCATGAACACGTCACTGTGAGTGAGGCATACGCATATAGTGATCATTCGTTGCAGTGAAGTGGAGATCAATTTTTTTATCAATTTCATTGATTACATTGTACGAGATTTACACTTTTGCAGAAGTTTGCACAAGGTTTTAAGTGGTTTCACTGTTGTGCAGGTGGGGCGGCTGTTCCGTGCTGACGACGTGGTGGTGAAGGTACGTAACTCAACTCTGACGCTGAGTGTCGTGGCGCAGCGGACCGAGGGCCTTGAGGACAAGCAGGAACGGTCAATCGCGAGGTCAGGCGGCACCGGACATCACCGTCTGAGTGCTATGGTCACCTGGGAATTTCAGCTGCCCGCGACGGTCGATGTAAACACGCTTACAGCCGGACTTACCGTCGACGGACTGCTGCGAGTTAGCGCTCGACTTACGTCTGAGCCATCACGACGGTTGTCTTCACCTTCAGCAGCCGTCAATTCCACTGTCTGATTCTAACACATCGGTGCTGTCCAGAACCGACGAAATCAGTGGCGTCGCGACTGGGGTGGAGCGACAATCCCCCTGCCTCTTTCCACCCCAGCCGCGACGCAAGCCAAATTTTAGCCTGTCTGAAATTCTTTTTGTTGTACAATTCTTTTCATAAATAGAAAATTTCAGCTGTGAATCCCCCGTTTTGGATAAATTTGAAGACAAAGTGAAACTTTTTGAGCACCCATAACTTCATCTGTCGAAAATTTGCAAAAAAAATCCTACACCTCCTCCCCCGAATTCTTTATGCCGCTGGGCATAATATACGGCCATCCTCCACTTATAGAAACCCCAGCCCCGAATTTGCGTTGTCCTTTTGCATGCTGCCCTTGGCCAGCGGCGTCGTGGTATGGGTAGAGATGAATTGCCCCTCCCCTAAATTTTAGCCAGACGGAAAAAAATTTCTTCTTGTCGGAAAATTGAATTCCAAAAATACGAAATTTGGGTCTGAAAATCCGCCGTTTTGGGAGAATTTAAAGTGCAAAATTGATACGTTAAGCATCCATAAGCTTTTGTCAAAAATGTGCCCCTGTCTGTCGGAAAATTGCAACCTCCTGCTCCACCCCCATTTTCTTGACCCACGACGCCTGTGGGCACAGTATGCGGTCGTCCGCTGATAGTAACTCCAGCACTGAATTTTTACGTATGCTATTACCTGGTCCCTTAGCGCGTGGCTATTGCGGGTGCAGTAAGTTTAACCGCAGACTACAGGCGCCTGCAGCAGAAATTATGCAAGATAGGCCTATGCGTCATTCTCATGTGATTTTTCGTGCCCAGTGGCCTTCATCTTCTACCTTTTGAAGTAACAACTACCACACCGGCTGTTTCAGCCGTGGGTAACAATCACACCAATTTTGGCTTTTCTATATATGCTTTTTGTTTTCGGCTTAAGAGCACGTATACGGGACAGACGGACAGACAGACGAGTGAGATCAGTAATGCGGCCTGTTAGGACGACCGCATAATGACGATAACGTGAAGAAACACCATAGCAACTGTACTTAATATTCCGGTGAGCGACATGTTAATTGTTTGTGCCATTTCTTCTTTCTGTAATCACTGCTATTTAATATAAAATTAATGTCTGTTTATAGACTGTGTGCTAAACTGTTGCATTGTTATGTACTGCAGATTACAATTTTGATAAATGACTGACTGAACTGCAGATTATTTTTATTATTTTCACTTGACTTGAGATGACGTCTTAATACGCCAATGATGTGTTGCAAATCACAGTGAAAAACGTCAGTTAAATGTCAACGCCCATCACATACAGATAAGAGAACTTTGTGATATCACTGTAGGGCCGTAGGCCTACCACCATTTGCTGATAACGTGAAATCCAGATATGGAGTTCTGGAGGGGGGGTACTGCATGCTGATATTTGGGGCTAAGCCTCAGCCATAGTCTCATAATCTCCTCCAATCCAGAGCCGGTAAAACGAATTTGGATTTTCGAAGCAAGCTGGAAAAAAAAACTTTATACCAACTTCCCACTGAAAGGCTGAGTAACACCTTACTTTTTGATGGAGCGTGTGATATAAGGTTTATTTTTCATCAGACACTAAAATGTTAAAAAATTTTTTTCATTTTAAATGCGTGTGGGCATTGCTAACGGCTTGTTGCTAGCATTACGCATGCACAGGCACAGTCACACAATAACGTGAAACAGGGGATTTATAATTATTATTTACCTCTTCTCTCTAGAATACAATCGAATGCAAACGTTATAATTATCACCTACAATACATACAGCACTTGTACATACATAAAACAACTCGGACAAACGTGCACTGATCAACGAAAAACGGCAGGAATCGTCAGTCGCCTGCAAAAAATCACAACTTTACACAGCAGCAGATTTCAACACTGCATCAAAAACCGCACGGCGTAAAAAAATTCACGTGCTTCCAGTTGCCCTACATAAGTAAAATTTTTATCGCACCCCTCAAAAAATACTTGTGTAGTTTTTTTTGGTTTGGTATCAAAATTTCACTGGGACAAAACTGTCTGCATCTGCTCGGTTATACTTCCATTCTCCATACGTTTTTATGAGCTGCTGTGTACAATTTACACACAATGTCATGAAATAATTTTCTGGAATTTTTCCCTCGCATCCCTTTTTCACCAGATTACAACTGGAAACACAGGATTTTTATGCCTAATAATAATAATCAAACCAATCACAAAGCTTGCAATCAACAGGCCTATTTACTCAGCAAATACACAGAGTCTGAGTGAGACTATTTCACAGCGTGTTCAGTACTGCATGTGCTGTCTACGTCAATTAACTATAATATGTAAAATTTGCTAAAATCTTGGTGCAGATGGTGCGGTAACGTCGATCAGATAAAGGCGCAAAATATAGGACAACTTCAATAATTTACAACAGAAAAATGAAAAACGAAAACGAGAAAACATTCAACATTTTCGGACTGATATGTGACTGGTTAGAAATTAATTCTGACCTTCTTCACTAAGAAATGTGCTGCGATGTGGATTAAGAGATCACAACAAATCACTCCATTTCCACTGATCAAACCTAAAGAGTAATAGTTAGATAGCCCACAGCGGACTGGATTAATCAACAGGTCTATTTAATAGTATTTATTCAGCAAATACACAAAAAGTGAAGATATTTCACAATGTGTTCAGTACAGAATGCTGCAATGGGGATTAAGAGATCACAAAATGCCATTCCACAGACGAAACCTAAAGACAGTTAAATAGCCCAAAATGGATCGGATTAATTAGAATCTCGCCGAGTGTTTCGGAAACAGAGGCATCACTAAAACGTTGGAGTCTGTGTCAATAACTACTGCTACTAGTCTGCTACTACCACCACCAAATACTACCACAATTACCACTGTTTTTCACTGTTGTTTAGCCAGCCAGTTCTCTGCAATACAGGCTCATAGTTGGACGACAAAAAAGCGTCCAGCACAAAAGAACTCCTATTCCAACAATTACCAAGTTTAATCTTTGGAGTATTCCCTAGTAAGTTTTTAGACTGAATGTTTTAAACTGCTAAACGCTCGCAATCAGAACGGTGTAGAAGACACTATAAATACAGAATTTTTGATTGATTCTGAATAATTGGGTAGGTATAAAAAGAACAAAAGCAGTACAGTACTAGCAAACAGTAGTAGTTGAATTGTTCTCATGTGGCGGCATCGTACGAATACATCTGAAAAATTTCTACGGAAGCCAGTAAGCCATTTCATGTTTCACACGTCCAGCAACATACTTTTGGTGACAACGCAGACAGACATAATTTACATATCTCTGAGGATTACACAAAGCAGAGTTTTGCTGGAATGAAGTTTTTCATAGGCTGCATGCAGTTTCTGTCATTCAGTCTACAGTATCTAAGCACTGAGTAAAGTCCAGCCAAAATGGCAGTTGTTAAAATGGAATTACACGGAATGTTGCATCATCAAGCACTAGACCAATACACAAGTCACCAAGCACTCATTTCACACATTACAGAATTCAGAAAAATTTACGATCCATGCTTTTCAAGAACACCACACATGAAGAAACTTACATCTGACAGTAATGTAACGAACTGAAACTAAATGTCTGTAAACTGTAATTTTCTTTGTAACTAAAAAGAAACTTGGAGGCCTGCAGCTAAATGGAAAACCGCTAATGTGAAATATAATCAACTGGCAAAAATTTCATCAAAGTTCTCCAGTGGGCTTCTGCAAAAACACGGAAACACACTTTCTTCTCCCAGGACCTAAGTCCTGTTTCTCTCGCCCCCTAACCATTCTCTCAGTTAACATTTCTTTCAAAATCTTCCTAACAGTCTTTGTGGATAAACACAGCATGCATCAAACCACCTTACAATTACAAATTACGCAATCTATAAACAAGGAGGTAAAAAAGTGAAGCTGACGCTAAGTAACTGGCATACTCCGAGCACACACACGTACAATGAGACGTGCTTCATGAGTAATAATACACGACAGATTCACCGCAAATATCATACACCGTGGGCTGTAAAAAACATGCCACTTTACTTTTGTCCATATCTTTGCGGATTATTGACCAATTTTCAAAATTCTTTCACAGGTACACTCTGCAGACAATTTGCAATAACGCGATTATTATATATCCCACCACATGGTAAATGCGTTTCTATACTACCTTGTGAAATATAAATGTAAGCAAAAACTAACGATAATAACAACAAGAAATTTGAGTTAATGCTCACGAGACGTGTGAAAGCCTATAGCAGTTCTGGTTCAGTAGTTAAACTGAAAATTGGGGTGTTCACACTAAGTTAATACACAAATACCAAATTCTCTATCTGGATCGCATAACGATAGTTGCGTGGCGTCACCTTGTGAATGATATAGACTTGTGTCGCAGCCCGAAATCACCAAAAATTAATAAAAACCCATATTTTGGCATTCAAGGTTATCCAAGGTCATTGAATTCGGTGGCAATCGAGAGCCAATGTACGACTTTCTATTAGTGATTAATAGTAATCTAGGCCCTATCTCGCACCGTGTCTGAGATACAGCGACTTACTGGCTGACAATCACAAATTTTTCCCCACCCCCTCTCATTTAGCACCCTCGTTCAGGGTGACCCCCTTCGAATTTATGGAAAAGCTGTATGGTTCCTGAAACCAGAGTCTTTCAGGCAGCCGGCGGTGAAGATTTGGTGATCCTAGCTTGCACCGTTTTTGACTGATCCACTCGTGTGACAGACGGACATACGGACAGATGGACGGACAGAATTGCGATGGCTAAGACGCTCTGAAATCAGTAACTGCTTTCGCACGTAAAAATTTTGGTAAATAAAAAGACCCTTCAGACCAACATTGCGATGAATGTCACGTTTTTAAATGCTAATCATTAATGTTTTATTTTTCAACCCATCGCGTACTAGACTGTGTTAGACCCACATAGTTTAGTGTCATACAGATCATTCACTGCAATGTTGGTCTGAAGCGTTTTTTTAATAAAATGTTTGTTTGTTATTATCGTTATGTATGCATATTTCATTGATATTTCACAAGGAAGTGTAGAGACGCACTTATGGTGTGGTGGGATATGTAATAATCAGGTCATTTCAAATTGTCTGCAGAGTGTGCCAGTGAAAGAATTTTGAAAATTATCAATAACTGGCGAAGATATGGACAAAAGTAAAGTGGCACGTTTTTCTAGGCCCACCCTGTACACGTGTACAAGGTGACACAAATGAACTGAAATAAACTGAATTAAAATGCCAGTTCAGCTGCACGTACAAAAGTGCACTATGCAAATGAACTGAATGACGAGGGTCGTTCGATAAATAAGTTTACAAAATGGCGCCATTCCATCAATTCTTAAAATAGGAAAAATCCAAAATACACTTTTTGTAGAGAATTTAATTCTGAGTAAAATTTATAAGTTTTATAAAGATGACGTCAATGTGACGTCATTTATAAACAATAAATACAGTGACATTTGCACTAAAATTGTCCCGTAATGAACAGCGTGCCGTTAATGTTTTTTTGTGAGCAAACAGACTTAACGCAAGTGAGATTTACTCTGCAATGCATGCCGTGTATGACAACAAGTGTTTTACAAAGCCAACAGTACAAGTTTGGTGTAAGAAAATGCTAGATGGGCAAAAATTTGCATCATATACCGAGGTGGAATCAGTCGTTCGTCACTAGCTCGCAGAGCAGGGCATTCAGAAACTTGTTGACATATAGAGCAAATGTTTGGAAAAACTTGCACGATAGGTTGAAAAATAAAACATTAATGATTAACGTTTAAAAAAGTGACATTAACTTATTAAGTTCATTCATTTTTTCATTCCTATACTGGTTGTCACTTGTGAGTTATGCTAGATTACTGGTGGAGAAAATAATACACAATTAGACTATGTACTATTAACAGATGACATCACAATAATGACGTCAGTGTCGAAAAAACTCCACGTACGTTCAGAATTTAATTCCCAAGAAAATGTATATTTTGGATTTTTCCTATTTTAAACATAATTGGAACAGTGCCATTTTGTAATACATATTAACTGAATGATTCAGTTAATTTCATCTAAGTTCACGTCACAAGTTCATTGGGTTTATCAGTTTATTTCTGACATTTTGTACAACTCGTACAGCCATGTATTATTACCCAGTCCATATCAACACTTCAGACTGCCAAATAGCAGACAATGAAAAAATACCACTGCAACAGTACATGCAAAAATTCCAAATGAATCAAACACAAAACGACTACCATCTTTGTCCCTTTAATCTAGGGGCCTCGCAGCATGAACTTTTCACATTCCAGGCTGGTTCCGTAAATCAGTGAAAAAGCTGAGTTATTGTTTTAATTACTAAAATATCACAAAAATCAAGAATATGAAAATGACAGACCTATTCTGTACAATCAGAGATCAGATACTTATTACAGCCATTAGACAGGTAACAATTATTCTAAAACAACGCAGCAAATAAAATTCTCGGACAAAAGCTGTGGAATTTTGTGGAAGATTCGACTCATTTGCATATCAGTCTTTATACAGACTCGAGGCCATGACAAAAAATACACAAATCTCTATAATGAATTCTACTTAACGTGCACGAGCAATTAACCTGACACAAACTAATCAACTTTTATATAATACAACACGGGTATATTATATCAGGTGCAAAACAGACACATTAATGTGCATTATAACCCTATAAACACTTTAAGTAAACACAACTCTATTGTCAGCTAACTTCTGCATCAAATTTTAAAGCTGCCAAGCACAGAATGACTTTAGCCGGCCATGTGTCGTATGTGCCGGTAAATGTTTGGGGACAAATAATCCAAAGAAAGCATCGAAAAAACTTTAGTCCGACAAACTAATAAACAAGTAAGCCTATCTGCATACCACAACAAGACTTGTGTAGAACTTTAATAATTAAATTAGTAATGGTAATTTCACCGTAACCTGAAAAGGAAAATGTACTCCAATGTAGCGCAAAACTAAGGCCGTGAAATACTATAAAAATGCATAGATTTTACCTGGCTATCACCAAAGGTTGCTGAGAAAAAGATATGAGAACAAATATTCTTCTTCATGGCCACTTTTGGGTTAGGCCAGTTCTCAAAAAGTAAACTCTCGTGATAGACCTTATATCGAATCTAGAATGCATTTGTATAGCGCATCAATGCAAGTCTCTAATGTGATATAGCTGAGTGACTTCCTGTTGCCCAAGTAATCAACTTAACAGAACTGAAGGAGGTGGTATGAAAAAAACAATGGAAAAACAAACAAGAGAACCGACTTAACGACTAAGCAAAACAAAAACTAGCTAATTTACTTTGCTGAACATCTGGCCAGCTAATAATTGCTCACATTGTACACAAGAGATAGAAGAGGCACACACATTTGCTGAATTTCGGAAGTCTCTGATACAAATTTCACATACACGTATATAAAATCTGTCATATGTAGCAATTAGCATTACACATATCCACATTTGCTCAGTAATTAAATTCTGCCTCATTTCATGGGTCTTGCCCACGTCTGTCTGTCTGACCCATACGGGCACCTAACTTGAAACAAAAAAGTACAGAAAGACTAAAATTGGTGTAATTCCCCAGGGCAGAAATAAAAAGTGTGCTAATTTTCGATTCACAAGCACACTGACGCCGTATAGCTAGGTGGACAGCTACGCAATACGTCAGCTCTGGGCTGGAATATTTTCTAGTTACACTGACCAACATAAATCATTTTTAGCACTAGAAGGCACTCGTGAGAGTGCATATCTCTGCCAATTGAAGTGATGTAAACTGCATGGAGGGAGGTTAATGTAACAGCTGGCATTGATGCTTGCGCTGCTGGTGCAATGACGTACACAGACACACACACATACATGAAGAAAATGACCAATCTCATAATCTCCTCTAATGTTCCCTATCGTTCACACTTGGCGGAGATAAAAATCTGGAACTGGCTTACTCTTTGGAAAGGTGCATAGCAAGTCCATAATCATTTAAACAGAACAATAGGTTTATCAGTATCAACAAACAGGTGCTGCTAGTCTCAATTACATTATACCAGATGGAGCAAACATTCAGCAAGCATACAGCAATGGACCACAAACAATCAGACAGTAACACTTTCAGATGTGTCCACATTTTATTTTTATTTTGCTCATTTATTTCAACTTCAGCTAACTGCTTCAACACCACTAAAGTAAAGCCACCGACACATGGGCCGCATGTGCAGCCGCACAGGGAAGCCCGCACATCCGGGCCAGATGTGCAGCTCTATGTGCGGGCCCGCTCAAAGCGGCTCGTGTGTCGCTGGCTTAATGATTTGTTTGTCAATATGTCTGCTGGGTGTACCACAGACCCAATTGTTCGACGGTGCGATCAACGGATGACCGCGTAATCAGCTGTAGTGTCATAAGCTCATGCAAATCAGCCACAACTTCGAAGACTGCAAAGCGATCTAGACACGAGTCCAACTCATCTTGGCAGCACTATATCAAGTACAAAACTGAACTGTACCTTTTCTTACTTATTTCGTTACTTTCAGTTTCACTAACCAGAAATGATTCCTTCAAACGGACTGAAATGTTCATTTTTCTCTAAATCATGGCCTAATTACTTCAAATACAGTTAATTAACCTAAACCTGCCATAGTGCTTGATACTTCAGTAGCAGCAATGTCTTACATATATTGATTTTGTCAACAATGGCACCAATTTTGTACAGAGCAACAATGTTGCACGAATAGAGATGTTTTTAAAAGATGTATGCAATTTCCAATGCGTCATAAATGCTGTTTTCACATAGATGCACCACTGTGCATGAAAATACAAGAACTACTGCCGTGTGCATACGATCAGATCAGCGGAAGCGGAATAAACCTCTGTGAGCTCACAACATCGTAAACAGTGAAATCAACAACGTCGTAAAAACAATTCTGACTTTTTACTAGGGATACCAGGTTATGTGCAAACATTCGATCAATGGCATATATCACAAAATCTGCATATCACATTTTTTCAGCTTATATAATGAGTCTCAAAACTAAAACTGTGAAAATTGAGCAACAATTCACATACCTTTGCAATTTTCCATATGAGCAATTGTATTTGTATCAAATAGATCACCTTCATGCGTATTCTGCTACTCGAAAAATCAGTTAATAAGTTTCGCATTTTCTTCTGTCAAGTTTTTTAATGTAAACAATCACACAGTCTTGCACATGATTGCATTTTTGACATTTTTGTGATCTTTCTAGAGCACCAAAATCAATTAAATAGTTTCTGCACTTTGTCTGGTCATTTATGCTGCACATATGCCCATAGGTATATGCCACAATGCATATTTTGAAAAATTCTACATATTTTCACAGATATTTTGCATCCAAACATATGTTAGGAAAACTTTCTGCTGAAAACCGGTATCCCTATTGTACACACACATATAACCAGCCGATGCAACAGCTGCATGCGAAAAACATGCGAGAAAAATTTAACAACCAGCAGCAGCGGAGTGAGAAAGTGAGATAGAGGAGCTCTAGAGATGATTGACAGGTGAGATGTGATGATGCTCTAGTTGCAGCAGGACTTCTTCTGTTCTCCGGAGCTGGTTGTCGGTGCCACGGTAATTGTCTGCACGTTATTGCTGGGTGTGTGAGCATCTCCACCGGCGCCATCCTGGATCTGCTTCTGAGATACGATCCTGTAGATCTCTGTCAAAACCAAGCAAGCAAGCAATCAATCGGAGATGCCTTAATAACAGCACGGCAACGTATTTGGTTAATTGTTCAGGTTAGACGAAGATGGCCAGGTACAGCAGAAGGCAGAGAATGAAGTTAAGTGATCTTGTTATCTTATGTCCTCCAGCAGTGTTCCAGACATGGGACCCCGATCCAGCAACTGTGAAAACCCAGTTGATTACTAAGTCTGACAGACCTGTGGCAACAGCAGATGATTGGTGCCAGCACAACATTGCACTTCCATGAAGCAATTTGTATGTTAAAATATAACAAGTGCTGAGCGAATCATCTCTTAGCACATCAGCACAGAGATGCCACTGAGCCATAACAGTGTTAAGAGAAATTGATTCACTGTCAATGCACAGTCAGCAGGAAAAGCAGCATCACCCACAAATCTCCACATAAGACAGCTCCCCTCGAAAGGTAAGCACTAAGCAGTTCTCACAAAGTTAGTCAAGCCACCTATTTCTGGGGTGGCCTAGATGATGTTTCCCGCTATGGTTAGGGTGATGACGAAAGGTCATGTAATAGCGTGATTACATAAACATAACCAGTGCATAAAAAATTATCTAGCTACACATGGTACTACATATACAATAAATCTAAAACCGATAAGTTAATAGAATCAATGTTTTTAACACCAAAGCTTTGTAAAACCTCTTTTAAACATAACATTACAAATCTGTTCAAATTTCTGCACACTGCAAAGAAGCAAGATATAATAAGACTGCAAGGAACAAGAAACCACGAAAATACAGGGTGGGCCAAAAAACATGCCACTTTACTTTTGTCCATATCTTCGCCAATTATTGACCAATTTTCTAAAATTCTTTCACTGGCACACTCGGCAGACAATTTGCGATAATGTGATTATTATAGATTCCACCATGCCGTAAATGCATCTCTACACT
>Ga0209367_1009836_pt1 | contig 12904 bp, 13 predicted proteins | sample WorMetLIZISLAND2_FD_187412 | JGI IMG/M metagenome (GOLD analysis project Ga0209367, IMG submission 187412) | Marine gutless worms symbiont microbial communities from Max Planck institute for Marine Microbiology, Germany - Olavius geniculatus... ... | reverse complement strand
CAGAATTCCTGTGCCCGATGTGCATAACTTTGCATTTAATTACATTAAACAGCATCTGCCATTCTTCGGCCCATGATAAAAGTTTGTCGAGATCATTCTGAAGCCGAATTCTATCCGCATCATTATTGACTGCACTAAAAATTTTAGTATCGTCAGCAAATTTTAAAATCCAGTTTCTAATGCCATTGTCCAGATCGTTTACTTGTACTTGATGATGATGAGCGTACAGCTTGCGCTTTATAGATGCCCATATCCGACCAGTGCTTGTTTAAGCGGTTGTTGAAGATATTCACTGTTGGATCATTGATCACATGATGTGGCAGAGCGTTCCAGTGACTAACAACTTTTGTACTGAAAAACGTCTTCCGAACAGTTGTCGAGCACCTTGGCAAGAACAGTTTCAGACTGTGTCCACGCAAGTTATGCGAGCCTGTAGCCAACTTAAATTATTGCGGCCAGCCGCGTTTAAAGGGTTTTTGACTTCGCGTGATTTGAAATTTAATTATTGTTTAATTATGGCATTAAGCACTGCTAGGGCTGACAGTGAAGATTACAGGTGATCACAGATCAGTGACTGAAGCGGAGTGAGTGGAGTAGACGTGGTTTGCGTTACTTATTTACATCGTATTCAGTAACGCGTCCTCGTCTTCTTTTAGACAGTATACAACTTCCGGTTGTTAATTTTGTGTGATTTTATTCGCGGTAGAATGGCTAATAAGGTACGCAATTACACGTTAACTTTATGTTTTAAGGCACAAGCAGTCGGGATGCAATGTTGTTCAGTTTGTGTGTTATTGTAATAGTTTAATTTTTCTGTAATTGTTACGCAGTGTTTCAGGGAGGAATCGGCATCGGCCTCATTGTTTCATGGGTTCATGGGCTCATCAACTTCTCAAGTACCCTAGTATATCTAGAATACGAGTCCGCTATAGGACATTGTTTTGTTTACATTTTAGCTTATTTAGTAGCTTGTGTTATATGCCACATCTGTTGCAGGAGGCTTTGGCGATCGTGCTGGACGTCGGGCCTGGGATGTCTCAAGCTTCCGATGAAGAAGCTACGTTCTTTGAACGCTCTCGCTCGGCTATCAACATGATTTTGCAGAGAAAGGTTCGATTTTTTACTATTATTGGTACTGCCAAGCCAGCTGTGTCAATATTGGTATGCCGGTGTGGCAGTCGTAGTGAATATTGCTAACACTAGATGCATGGCGGCTTTGCAGTTAGACACAAGACTATCAAAATGGCACCATAGAGATTTTGGGTGCTCAAAAGCGCAATTTTGCCCCCAACTTTTGACCACCTAATTTCAAGGAGTCCTGCGTAAGGAGATGTCAAAATTTGGATACACCGGTACTCTTTTGAAAGGCATTATTATTCTACAGCACATTGTGCACTGATTCCACAGGTGGCACTGCTGCTGTTGCTTGTCACATGAGCTTTTCTCAGATTACTTATTGTGTCTGTTCTTTGTGTGTCTGTGTGTTTAGATGTTTGCTGAATCAAAGGATGAAATTTCGTTGGTTCTCTTCGGGACTGCAGATACTGCCAATGACCTTTCAACAGGGGGTGAAGCATATGCAAACATTAGCATTGCTCGTCCACTTGCACCAGTCGACTGGGATCTACTGCAGTACATTGAAAGAGATTTGAAACCCGGGAATATGCCTGCTGACTGTATCCTTAATCCTGTCAATTGTTTTTTTACATTGTTCGTAGAATATAGGTACATCGTAGAATTTTATAGTTTTTTTTATCGGTATTTGTGTGTGTAGCATACTTGCCAGGTCTATGGTACTTGCACATTATACTAAAACCTAATAGCTCTAATTACTAGAATACTGCTTTACGTTTTAAGCTGTATTAAAATTACTTTCTGGTAACCTGCTTTTATTGTTTTTAAAAAATATTTTTGCTACTGATGTTATTATGATATTATCAAATAGGAGTTGGTGATGAAATCAGTGTTATTATTTTGTTCGTTAGTTTTCTTGTCATTTGTGATTGTTTTTATTAACAATGACTTCAGTTCTTGATGCCATTGTGGTTGCGATGGATCATCTTTACAAATCTGTTCAGTAAGTAATTCGTTACAGAGCTCAATGGCATAGTATGCAGACATTTAGGAATTTGTATTTAACAGATAGCAGAATTATCTATACTGGAAGATATGAATAGCTAATTTCAGTGGATGATGTGAATTTGATGACTGACAGAATTAGGCTCGTCATTCATCTTGGTCGCTTTCATGGGCCATAAGAATTAACTCATCTGCTCTGCTCAAACATTAATACTGGCTTCCCATTCACCAGTGCATCAAATTCAAGATTGCCTGCATTACCTACAAAACCAACCACACCACTCAGCCTGCTTATCTGAACTCTGTTCTTGAACATTAAGCTCCAGCTCGTACATTACGTTCATTTGACACTATTTTCTGTACCTTGTGTCCGTACATGTTTTGGTTCTAGAATTTTTTTCTGTAATCACCCTTACTACTTGGAATTCCCTTTATTCCGTCACTGACTCAAAACGTTTTTTCAACCATCAGCCATCTCTAGTGCCCCGCCTCACCCCAGCGCCTCAGATTCGGCAAGTTCGTCTTCGACATTGTTGCATGCTTTATAAATTTATTTAGTTACTTATTTTACTTAAGTAAGTAAGTAAGTGCATATTTAAAGTGTACAATGTCAGCCATTGGCCGAATCTGAGGCACTAAGGAAGGACATGATATAAGCAGCAGTGGTAACAAGTTTGGACTGTGCAGTAATTTCTTATATCAATATAGCAACAGCTTGTGCACCGATAATGAACCAAGTTGTTCTTTGTTGTGGTTAATGCAACAGTTTGGCCGTGCGGCCCACATTTTGCCACTCACATCTTGAACAGCACATACATCAAGTTGTGGTCATTTGTATTGCTGAGAAAGGCAACTGTATATTGTTGCTAGCAGTATTTCACTGATTCGTGCATTGTGTGTGACTGTCAGGGGAAAGAAAGGGTTCACGTCGAAGCGCATTGTTCTCTTTTCAAACCTTTGCCATGAATTTGGAGATGACCAGCTCAACGATATCATTGGCAGCTTGAAGGAAGCTCAGATTGAACTCGACGTCATGTAATATATCTTCATGTTTTATATTATTCCATTTTAGAATACTTTTATATTTTTACATCTACCCAGTAGGCATCGTGTTGTGTTTTGATGGTATTCATCTGTGGTGTTGCTTCTGAAATATCTGTTGCATGCATTAATGGAATTTAACCAGGGTTTTGCCAGTGGTTCATTTTGGGGCAAAGGTGAATTGTGCTGATTTTGGGTTCTGAAATGTCTTACACAAGAACTTACAAGCGGTTCTGGCTGAAATATTCACCAGATATTGGATTTGGGCAACTGAGAGGTGATTGATTTTGATAGGCATCTGGATCTAGGAATCTAAGATTCTTAACCATTGCTAGATCGGACAAACCGTTGTCAAATATGGCGCTCCCATCTGATAAACACAATGAAGGAATTCACATATTGTCGGTAGGGTCTATTATTTAAAGATAATCTAAAACGTTTTTATGTAGTGTCACCTATAAACTTTTGATTTCATCATAGAGTTTTTGTAGGTTTTATTGTTATGTTGTTTAGGCTTAGTGTTTTTAATTGCTCAGCGCTACCATTCAGGACTGTGTATGATGTGCTGTACAAAATATCCTATTGACTGATTTATACTCTTTTAGTGTTCGTGCCATGGCATAGCAGTAGTGCATTTCATCCGATCAACGAAGTTACTCTCTGCCGGGTTGGGTTAGTACTTGGATCGGTGACTGCCTGCGGGCAGGTAAACCATCTCAATATGTAACCAGCCACCTATGTCAACTCAGCTTTTTATCCCTTTGGGATAGGTAAATCGAGTAACAACTTTTCTGGTTGGGGTTAAGGCGGGGTGCGTTTACCTGTGTCGTGTGGCAGATAACTCTGTGTGATCCCATATGGCAGTTGATGCTTCGTAGCTCTAAGATGGGCTTCCCATAAAGAGCTATATCACCACCTTCAACCCCTTAACCTTCAAGTACATCATTGAGCATGGCACATGTGCTGTGCAGTGGTCCTAGTCTAGATGATGAAGATGAAGACATTGAAAACAAGCCTGACGTGAATAGAGATGATGGTGGCGATGCTAAGCCATCGAAGTCTTCTCAGCAGAAGACCGGTGAAGCCCTACTACGTCACGTACTCAACAGCGAGTTCGTCGACGGATCGTCTTTCTCGTTCAGGTAATTTGTCCATCTTTTTTCAGCATCGGCACAGGTTCATAAAAGTTTCTGAACGGAATTTTCTCTTTTTTCAGGCCCTGGAAAATATTTGAACACCTAATCCAGTCTTGAAAGTTTTGGAATTTGTTGTCGGGGGTCTCAAATGCCCTTGAATTTTAGGTTTTCAAAATTGTTGTGACCACAGTGTGAAAAACATTACCAAGTTGCGTATTGCTATTGCTATGTTTATCACTTACATCATAAGTTCATGTTTATCCTTACGCAAAGTTTTTTTTAAAAATTATGTTATGTTTGCACAGGTATTTCCTAAAGTGTGCATGATTTTAAGTAACTTTTGCATACTTGTGCAAAAAATTGTAAGTTTTATGTTTTGGAAACCTAGAAACCTAAGTTTTTAAACCAGTTTTTCTAGCAGTGTGGTGTGTCAAATATGGTGGGGCTGTACATAAGCACTTTAGCAGCTGTAAAGGGGGTGTCAGACGAACGACAAAATCGGCCAACAAAAATCCGTCGTGCGTCATGCAAAAATCGCCCAATTTTGTCGGCCGACAAAACGGTGATTTTGTCGGCCAAGATAGAGCATGTTCTATCAGTAGCAAATGGTAACTTTGGATACAGTAATGTTATCATGCATGCTATTTGTGCTGGTTGATGAATTGAAATAAATAAAATAAATAAACATGTGTTGTTGTGTCGTTTACATTTATCTGTTGACCACCAGTGAGGCGCTGCAAGCACTGAGTCATTTCCAGTCGCGGCAAGTTAGATCCACAGCGTGGAAGTGTAACTTGGAGATTGGATCCAGTCTGACCATTCCCATCTGCCTGTACACAAGGGTATGTGCCGCATGAGTTTTAAACTACATTGAGTCCAGTTTTTGGTTCTAAATTGAAACTGCAACTCAAAATCTAACCATAACTTTCTACTCCAGCACTGATGCTAGTACAAGCCTTAAACTTAATTGAATACCGCAACTTTAAAAAAAAGTCGAGTACTTTTCACAACTGCAAAAGTGCACTGTATATACGTGTCCTTTCATACATATAGAATTTTATTCTACTTGGTGCAGGTTTGTACTTGCATTGGCACAAAATGTTTAGGGTGACACATTTTTAGGGTGTACATCTTGTATTTTCATGCCTTGTCAATTGGTCCATCATTTTTATGTTCTGCAATTTTATGTCCTACACCTACAGATTGGTCAGTCAATTTCATGTCCATCATTTTAGCCGACTGTCACTACTTCAGTAATGGTTGAGCTATTGGCATGGTTGTCATTCGCCTATCATCTGTCAGGAATATACTGTTTCTAAACAGAAGGTCTTAGGAGAAAATTTTTGCACAAATAATTAGCCATATGCCATAAACCTAGGCATGCAAAATTTCAGCAATCTAGTGCAAGGGAAACGTTTTCAAATTGCTGGTTGAATGAAGGGATAGGTAAAATGTGCATTTTTGAACGGAAAACTGGCCAAATGTTGGAAACGGTGAGAGATACTTAACCAAGGTTACTACTAATCACAAATAGGAAGTGACATACTCCCTTTCGGATGAAATGAAAATCATTGAACTTGGATGACCTTTGGATCAACTCAAAGCACTGATCATCACCTGCCATCGTTTTCCTGTTGTGTCAGATAAAGGAGGCAAAAGCGAAGGGTTTCAAGAATGTGTATGGGAAAGACGTAGAGGCCGAGTTGGAGCGACTTCGCACAGCTCACCTTAATGATGATGCGGAGACTGAAGTTGAACAGTTGGACCTAGTAGATGGTATCATCCACGCTTCTCATGTTAGCTGTCTGTTTACAACCTATTTTGGCTCTGCGTGCTTTTTGCTTTTATTTTGACTAATAGTGATAACGCACTAGAAAGTTGTTTGGCGCCAGTTACCGCTGATGGTTGACTGGTAGCAGTAACTTGTCAGTGTGTCATATTTTTTGTTACCAGAGGCTTAATTTACAAACCGTCGTGAAACAATCGTAAAATTGTCGTATAATCTTAGCAACTTTGTCATGTCTTTGTCTATGTGGGTGTTTGTCTTGTGGCAAAAAATGACAGTTATCTATGGATTTTAATGAAATTTGCTGGCTCGAGAGAAGGCACTGACCCAGTAAATAATTGGCCATTATGTGTTAGTGATCTTGATTATAATCCTGGCAGGAATGAAAAATTCAGAGGTTTGGCTGTACCTGGGAATCAAGCTCGCCATGGTGAAAAGTGTACAGGCTAGACCAGTAGACCATGCGTGATCAAATAACTTGGTTTGATTTTGGCAATTCAAGCATAAACTAATGTAATGCTGCTTATATTTAAGGCCCACAGTTTTCCGTGGTAAATATGGCCAAATTCTTGGGCCAGTTCGCAAAATTCTGTGGCTCAACGTGGCAAAATTGTCCAAATTCCATGGCTTACTGCGGTCTTTCATTTGTGCGTAAATAAGCTTTATTTTGTTTAGAAAACTTTAATTTTTGGATGCTGGCGTGGTGCTCAGTTATGTTAGCAACATACAAAGGAAATTTTTGATTTTTTTCTTTTTAACAGTGCAATTTGTCAATTAGTTGCATTGTGTTAATTTACGATTGTGCTGTATACAATAGTAATTATTAGTAGGGACGCAGTTTTAGGCAGCTTAGTTTGATTTTTCTTTATGATATAGTTAGTCTAAAGCTGACGATCATACAAATTATTCATCATTTCTGTAAAATTCCGCGGAAAAGGGTAGATTTTGTGGTTCGGCTCAAAATTCCACGACCTGTGGAAAACTGTGGGCCTTACTGATAAGCATTAGTTTCCGATCTTATTGACAATAACTCTCCACCCACTATTCTATTTCATTTGTAAACTAGACAGCACACTACAAATTTGATGATTTGATGAACAAATTTGTTGTTGATGTACTCCGTTTTAAGGCAGTGTCTTAGATCATCCCGGTCAGCAGTGCATGTGCTACAAACTCTACTCAGGAATACTTTTCTTATTTGCCAAAACAGTAATGAATTAGATGTTTTTTTTGCTTACTGTACTGAGATACATGTAAGTAATGGAAAAAAGTTGATCTTTTGCTTTGTGACGAAACTGTCAGGGCATCGCTATGGCAGCACTCTCGTGCCGTTCTCAGCGGAAGATACGGAGGCAATGAAATACAAGACTGAGAAATGCTTCAAGATGCTTGGATTCACAAAGGCTGAGAATGTACATACAGTGTAGCTTGTTGCTGATGGTTATGATGTCATTGTGTTACTGTACTCAATTCATGGCCAGAAATTGCTTTTTTAATGTTAATTTGTGAAGTATGATTTGAAAAAAAAATTTTATACTTGAGCTGTTTTTTTTGTTTTTCCATTTTTCGTTTTTGTTTTAAATATTTTTTTTAATTGTTAACGAAAATCATACATAATTCGTAAGCCGGTTAGGTTATTATTCGGAATTTTTGAGCATGCATCACAGCAGTAATATTGATTTAACTTATCATATAAGTGAACTGCTTTCTCGTTCTGGTTCTTTCTGGTTCCAGTTGGAGCAGGGAGTCGGTCACCATCCCAATCTTTTTAATGAAACTCCACAGGCATTGCGGTGGATTGGATTTTTATTTTCTTTATATATTTTTGCGCAAAAAGCTCACCGTTTTAGTTTGCCAGCTGAGTGTTGTTTCATTGGCAGATATGTCAGTAACACAGGGTGGCCACAACTCTGGAAAACTTGGGGAATTCTCCGGGAATTCTGTGCACCCTCGGCGAAAATAGTAACAAACAAGGTAGTGTCACGGAAAAATAAAATGTCACCAGATGCAGTTTCACAAGGAACAGAAGTGCTATAAAATACATTTGATTTGCCCGGACCCTGCTGTGGAGCTTGCATTTCTCTTCCAGATTACCATTATTACAAATTTCCTTTTTGTTGTGATAACCTGTGGAAAAGTAATCTTATGGCTCTGGGAAAGCCTGGAAAACTCAGCCTTTTTTACACGCAAGAGCTAGCATAGCTATAGCGCGTATTAGCTATGGTAATTCTGTCTGTCTCAGTGTCTTGGTATCTGTTACGTCCCGGTACCTTTCCAAGACCTGGTGAGACAAAGACTTCGGGTTTTCACCATATGATAGCTTAGGGTCTCTAGTATTTTGTGACAAAATTTCACGCTACTGGGTTTAGGGGGTCCCCATGAATGAGGAGGTGAAAGAGGGGCACCCACCATTAAAAGATGTTATTTGCCGCCATTGGCTCATCTGCAGATTGGCACAGACATGCTACTTATCATAACAAGCACTGGTGATGGGCTTCTTAGAAATGTCAAGATCGATGACCTTGAATGACCCTGAACCCCCAAAATAAGGAGTTTTAGTGAATTTTTCACGATTTTGGACTGCAACGTACATTTCGAGAGTGAATTGCGCCGATATGGCGGAAGATAGACCAAGACAGCCTGCATATGAAATTTTCAGCATTGAACGTAGATTTTAGCAGTCTAGGTCCCAATCTTCTGTGTTTAACGAGGCCGGCACTCGCAGGTGTCAAAGACGGGTATCCCTTTAAAAGTGGTGATTTTTGCGCTATTCGCTTGTCTAGCGTGAAAACACTTGCTTATAGGCACAGATGTGCTACTTATCATAACAAGCACTGGTAATGTGCTTTTTAGTGCTGTTAACATCAATAACCTTGAATGATCTTCAACCCCAAAATATGGGGTTTCTAGTGAATTTTTTTTTAGATTTTCGGTTGCAGAATAGTGAAGTGAGACAAAATGGATGGACATAGGCCAAAATTACCTGCGAACAGGAACTGCTATGGGCTCTCGCGCATCTCATGAGCATTAGCTCAGATTTCTTGTTTTCTGTAACTTTGTGGTGACCCTGTAACAACAGTAAACAGTACTGTAGCAGACTAGATTGTGTCATATTTGGAGGCAGCTTGATAATCTGAAGGTTTGATAGTCTGACAGTTTTAGGGTTTTTTCTATATTCTTCTACAGACATTGACTCAATCTTCACATTTCTTCTACTAGGTGCGTGGTTAGGGTGGCGGTTAGAGTTAGTGAAATGCATGTTGCAACATACACCTTCTGACTGTCGAATCTTCACATTATCAACACATAGTCGTGATATTTGTCTCTGTGTCTGTTAGGCGAAAAGACATCAGGTGGTCGGAGACAGCACTTGGGTCTGTGTTGCGGACAAGGCTGATGAGGTAATTGATTCATATTCCTATTGTCATCCTTATTTATACGCTGCGAATCTATACATGTTTCTGGAGTCTGTGTCTTGTAGATTTTGTGATCTGCATTTTTTTTGGACATGCATTATACCATACACAGGCACAACGTTCTGTCATTTGTTGGTAATAAGGAAATATTAATGACTGTATAAATAGTTGCATTGATTGAGTTTTTTGTGCTGCTGGACTGGAGGTGGAACAGCCTGCCTGCCATTTATCTTGTGATAAACTCCAGACATGTATTGTTTCATGCGGAATGATTTCTGGCATGAGCTAGAGACAAACAATTCTGACAGACAGCAGTATGTTCAGGCCAACTCAGCCTCCTAACCTTCGTGGGATGGGAAATGAGTAGTGTCTTACAGGCTACTGGGTGAAGGCCTAGTGTGGCTGATTGAGGTGGTGGTATGTCTGCTGGTTGCACCACGGTCCAGTTGTTGGCTGATGCGGGCAATGGATGGCCGCATAGTGCGCTGCAGTGTCATTAGCTCATGCCAATCAGTACTTGCGCGGAGATTGTAAATCGCTTCTTGTTACAAGTCTGACTTGTAACAAGCGCTACAGCAAGTACAGGACCTTTGCCTTTTTTCCTTACTTGAAGAATTGTGCAAAAAAATGGCATGGATATGTTGACAGTCTGCAGTGGTGGCTTTGTCGGCGATTATCCATGCTTGTTACGAAACCAACCAAGTGATCATCGTACGCAGAGTTTACGCTGCCAACACAGCCATTCGTCTCGGCTGTCTCACACCTAACATAAAGAAAAACTATGAGGTCAGTTGATATATTATGCTCGTCAATGTTATGATCTGCTATTAACTATTGTTATACCTTAATGCAAAATACTTGAACACGATTGGTCCAAATCGCAACACGTGACGTTCACAAATACACACTATTCACCAACCACTCAACCAACTGGTTAAAAATCACTCTCGTATTGCCCTCGAGGCAATATTAGGGTGATTTTTGACTGGTTACGCCTCATTAATATTCTAGACATCTGCGACCATGCCAATGGCACACAACTAGCTGTCTGTATTGTGGTTAAACTGTACATCGTAGTGTGGTGTGCAATGCATATATTGTGCTTAAACCGTATGTCATACGTTATCAGCAGATGATCATGTTGCTTGTTTACTTTGTTTGAAGGGACCATAAAGTACACTAATTTTGCATTGAGGCATAACAAAACAAATAGCAACTGGCGTCATCGATCATTATTGGAAATTTTTTTTCCTTAGTTCGTAAAATATTTTATGAACTTCGGGAAAAAAATTTCCAATAATGACCTTGACCCCAGTCACTATTTGTATGGTAGGCGTTATGCCTTTGAATTTGGAGATACGTAGGGCAGTGGGATCTGTGACTGTGACATAATTATCAGGCAGGTTGTTGGTTTGTAAAAATTTCTGCTAAAATAATTTTTTGCCTTTGTGATCGGAATTAAGTTTGGCAACAGAGCTCAGTTATGCAAAAATTAAAAATAACATTAGCAGCAGCATAAGTTTGAGTACAATATAATTTTTCCTTACCGGCGTCATGTATGATTGGTGTTAAACCATGGTCTAGAGTTGGAAAAGTGAATGTTAAACAGACTTACACATTTCACGCAGTTGCTGAATCTCAATACACTTATTCCGTGTTGGTCGATGGCCAGTCGGCTGTGTCGTTTACACTGTTGTTCAGTTGGTCATACATGTCTGCACTTGTGTGTAAGACATTAAAAAATGTAGTGTTATAGCTCTTAATCGAAGCTCATTTCAGAGCTATGGAGCGTCACCTGCCGTATGTGATCACACAGTGTTACCTGCCACCCGACACAGGTGAATGTGCTCCGCTTTAACCCCAGCCAGATAAGCTGGTACTCGATTTTCCTACCCTGTATGGATGGAAGGCTGAGTTGACCTAGGGGGCTGTTACATACCGAGATGGTTTACTTGTTCGCAGGCAGTCACCCATCGCAGTACTAACTCGGCTTGGCGTAGAGTAACTTTGTTGATCGAATGAGACACGTTACTGCCACGCAATGAACCCATGTTATCTAGAAGAGAAAGCTGGGATGGTCAAGGAAAAACTGGATGGATGTCATCAGAAAAAGAAGCCGAAGAACTGGCAACAGACCGAGCAGAATGGCGTCCATGTCACTGATATGTGGTCCAATGTATAGACTACAATGCCGATTGAACTACGGTAAAAGGTAGCTCAGTGCAGACATTATGGTAGGCACATAGTTAGTACGAGCTTCAGCATGAAATATTTATTATTAACGTTGTCATGTGTGCAGTGTCTGTTCTACACGGAGCTGCCGTTTGCGGAGGATTTGCGTCAGTTTACGTTCGGCTCACTTCCAGTGGAAGAAGTCGATGCAGCCACTCAGTCAATCAATCGCAAGTTCACCCCAACCGGTGAGCGAGAAAGTTTTTGTGTAACAGTGAACAAACTGATGCAATTTTTAGCCGGGATTTTGCTCTTGCAAAACTTGTGAAATATTTTTCCTACTTTTCCTTAATGCCGGTCCAACACCACCTTGAAAAAATCAAAAGATTTATTTTTTTGCAATTTTTTGGCTTTTTATGGACGATAGTGTATTTACTGAGCATGTGGTATTGTGTGTGTATTGTCTGTTTTACACGAAGCTTCCATTTTCTAATGACTTTGATGTTTTGTGTGAAAATACTCTTTCTACTGTACTGTGAATGCAGTTTTTTTGTAAAACAGTCAGGATAGCCTCAGACAAAGTTACCTTACATGGTGTTAAGGCTTACAGGTGATAATATATAGTCTTGAAGTGATTGCGTTGAACATATCTGACCTACTATTACTTTACTTTATTAGCAGCCAATTTTTTGTGATGATATTTAATATGCAATTTTCGTGGATTTCTTCAAAGTTTGTCAGGACTGTTTTTGGTTTTGATCAACTTGGTGTTATATTTGAGAAATGAAGAAAGACATTGTAGCATGTTATGAGAACTGATGCTTTTAGTTATCATTAGTTTAGATTTAGTCGAGTTTGTGCTTTTTTGTTTGTTTATTCACCATCATTGTGGTGAATAAAGGTTTTGAAAATGAGCAACATGCTGCAGTTTGCTATTTATGATTTTTAACTGCATTGATTTTTTTTAATGGTGATTAATTATATGTTTATATAAGTCTAAAAACTCATTTTTGCTTACTGCACCTGTGTTACATTATTCCACCACTAAATCTGCAAAACTGTGATGCTTTTTGACGTACAACATTCTCAACTCCTCTCAACCTGCTTATCTATGTTCTCTGCTCAATTATCACACTCCCACACGTTCTCTGCGTTCTGCCAACACCAATCTTTTGTCGGTTCCACGTGTCTGCACAACCTTTGCCTCCCGCGGTTTTAGCATTGCAGCCCCCACAGTCTGGAACTCACTACCCTCTAGCATCCGTAGTTCTACA
>Ga0209367_1009835_pt1 | contig 12904 bp, 7 predicted proteins | sample WorMetLIZISLAND2_FD_187412 | JGI IMG/M metagenome (GOLD analysis project Ga0209367, IMG submission 187412) | Marine gutless worms symbiont microbial communities from Max Planck institute for Marine Microbiology, Germany - Olavius geniculatus... ... | reverse complement strand
CGAAGAGCGGGAACGAACCGAAGACAAGGAAAAATTCGATGACTTTGGTCTGGAAGCTGACTGATGTGTCGATCTCTGAGAACCGGGCTCTGACCTGCCGCTGCCGGAGTTGACTGGGTTGGAACTTGGAAGTCTTGTGGTAGCAGACTCCGTCGAAGATCCTACGTTTACCTTAGGTTTTTCGCCCGTGCCGGATGTTGCTCCGTCGCCGTTGTCTCTGTCGCCTGGATCAGGCGTTTCCACGCGGACGACCTGACATTTTCCTGGCTTGATTATCATCTTCAGCGGGTGCTTGCTCGCCGAGTGGTGGCGGTGGTGACCGTGACTTTGACCTTCGCCTTCACCTTGACCATCGGCATCTTTGCCTTTGTGGACTTTGTGCCGCTTGCTTGCCGAGTGATGATGACCTTGACCTTGATCGGCGCCATCTTTGTGCCGCTGTGGTTCCTTGTCCGGTCGCTCGTCAGTGTTGACGGTCCGCTGCTCGGAAAACGGCGCGGGAACCGTGGGTGGAGTCATCGGTTCCACGTCCGACCACTGTTCCTCCATCTCGACGACGGGCAGCTGGTTCTGTGTCGACTCCGAGGCTGGCTGATCTGTCTTCGATGGCCAAACGTCATCGCGGCTGCTGGCAGAAGACGTTGTCGATGCGGTAAGCGTCGGCTGTTTGTCGAGCGACAGTTTTTCCGCGACGACGCTTTTCTTTGCCACCACCGGTTTCCATTCACTCGCCGCAAGACCAACCCTGCAGCCACTGCCGGAGTTTCCAGTCGAAGAGCTTTCAGTGTTCGAAGAGCTTCCTCCAGTGGAAGTCTGCCCCTCGGCGGACGGCGGCGGAGCTGGGGCTATGTTAACGACGCTACTCGACTGCCAGAACCGCATCGCCGGACGAGTTGTTTCTTTCCCAGCTGCCGCCGCCGGGACTCTGTCGTCGAAGAGATGAGCGAACGGATTCACCGGGTCTTTGGCGAAGCCTTCCGATGACATCCGAGCAAACTTCGCGTCGAAAGTTTTGACAGCGTCAGCGTGAGTCTTGCGCGACTGCTGGGCAGGAGCAACAGCAGCATTCTTGGTGGCAGTCTTCTTCTTCTCACAATCCGCCGCTTTCTTCGCAGCGCCACCGGACGCTGACGTCAGTTTGTGCGGTGACGTCACCGTGTTGGAGTGCTTGTTGCGACTGCCTGGAGGTCGGCCACGCCTTTTCTTCACCGGGGGAGAAGCACCGACTGACTCCTGGCCGGCAGTCACTGTCTGTCGGCTGAACGACGCCACGAAGTCTGGTGCCTCTGTGACAACGGCTTGTTCGTTCTGATGGGCGGCTGTCGTCGTCGGCTGGCGTCTTTTCCGCTTCCGACAAACGGGAACTTTTTTCCCTTCCACGCCACTACCAGATTTGGCATGCGAGACATTGTCGCTGGTGCTCACGCCTGTTGCGACAGGGCCTACAGAAACTGACTCTTCGACAGACCGTTTCTTTTCGGTATCGACGCCGGACAACGAAGCGTCCTCGCGTCCCTTCACCGTTTTTGAAACAGGCGGTCGTCCGGGCTTGCGCTTAATGAGACGTACAACGCCGTCACTTCCGGTAGTAATCTTCGGACGACAGACAGTCGGTCCCGCGTCCTGTCTACCATATCCGGCACATGAAGCAACCTCCTTGTCACTGATGCTCAAATTTTTAAAGCCCGGAATTGTCTCTTCGACGCACGGTTTCTTGCCGCTGCTACCGCAATCCACACCGGATGACTCTCTGTCCAACTGTCCTGTCACCGGAACTGACTCAGAACCAGATCGCGGGGTTCGTCCAGGTTTCTCTTTCTTCAGTCGCACAACACCATCACTACCGGTAGTAATTTTTCTAGCAGGGACAGACGGTTCTGCTGGCGTCTTCTCCGTGGTGTCGCTATTAGCTGCGGACGCTGCATGAATCCATTCTTCCACGGACCATTTCTCGGAAGAAGAACGCGGTCCGCGCTTGCGTTTCCGGCGACGTGGAACACGCAAGCCAGTTCTGCTGCCAACTGTCTGATCACAGGCAGGTGGTGCCGCCGCAGGAGCTTCCTCCTCGCTGGCGCCGCTACTGGCTGCAGCTGACGCTGGCGGGATGCTTTCTGCACCGTCCTGTCTGATGTCGTCACTGATTGTATGGGTGCTCATTTGGTCCGTGACCGGTTTGTCCTCATCGATCGGCGTTGTCTGGCAGCTGGCGTCTGCGGTCTTGTTTGTCGTTGTTGTCATCGCTGTTGTCGTTGTCGCTGTACTAGTAGTAGTTGTTGTCGTTGTTCCAAAAGCCGGAGTGTCGTCACTTGCAAGCGGCGCAGGTTCGTCTGCATTCTGCACCATCATAACATCTATCTTTGTTTTGCCTTTATAAATAACTGAAATACTTTTAAACTTATATAAACAGTAGGCCTATACAAAATAATCATTAACCGCACAGCTAAACATTTTAAAATTTCAATCACAGAAAGAATGTAATCATTCAATTTTCCACAGAAGTTACATCACTTAGAAAGTATTGTAAAGTAAAACCATTAAGTTTTTACATTTACAAGCACTAAAATATTCAGAAAATTATTTATAGTCTGCCTAGCAGACTGAATGCAAAATGCTTAGTGACTGTCTTACTGCATATGTGACAGCTGTTATCATATAGCTGAGTAACTCATAACCTATCTGAACAAAAACATACCTGTTCTTAAACAGCTGAGTTTGTAATCAAAGGAAATAGTCAATTAATCATACTACATTCTTAAATCGTTACCAGCTAGAATTACATATAATCATCTCATCATCATGTTCGTTTGTTAAAATGTTAACGCAAATTGCCAAAACGCAAAAACGTGTGAAATCAAATAACGTATAAATAGACTAAGAGCAAGATCTATCAAAGTTTGAAAAAGAAGTATATTGTTATACTGTACACGTAGAGCAATATGAGGTATAAAAACACGCCAGTTTAATGTAACTACAAAACGAATTGTCATATCACATCATAATCAGGAAAGTTGATGATAATGGGCTGACCTGTTGGGGCGACAGTGAGTAGACGTTGACAATCTGACAGAATGCCTCATCCTCTGTGTCACTGACGACGACCGGAGGTTCTGACGATGGCGAGGTAGACCCCGGTTGTTCAATCATCACCACCACGTCATCACGACTGTCATCGCTGTCCGCATCAGCTGACTGACCGCACGGAACCGGTTCTTGTTTCCGTGCTTCGGGCTTCCGCGAGGAGAAGTCGAGTTTCTCACACGCAGTAGGAAGCGCGAAGTGGATAATATCCTCTGGAACGCCACACGAGGCGAGGCCCTCCAACTTCTGCGGCAGATGCCACCTCACGTCAGCCGCGCCCTGACCACCGGCTTCCGTGTCCACAAATTCATCCGGCGTAGTAGACTGGCTGCAAACTACATCGGGCACCACGGCTTCGGCCTGGTCAGCGTTGGAATGTTCCGTCGTGCTGCAGTAGGACGCGGGGGTTAACGTCCTTGAAGCGTGACCTTCAAGATCGTCGTTCTGCAGCAGGGCCTGCAGAGAGACAAACGGCTTCACGTCGAAATCGGTGGCCGCGGACGAACTCGGTGTCCTTGAAGCTTGACCTTCAAAAGATTCGGTCTCCGACGACTGGCAGCTAAGTGGGTTAGATTTGCGACTTATGCAGACAGACCAAGCTTCGACGTCATCGGCAGTCACGTGACCGTCGTAGCGCTCAGCCGGCGGCGCTGTTGGCAAATTAGCAGCTGTTGGAGACGAAAACTGGACGAATAGCCCAAAGTTGTTGTCGGACGCCGCCAGGTTGACGGCGGGCGCCACGAACACATCATCCGGCCCGGTGCTTGGTACACAGATGTCGTCCAGACCTAACCGCCCAGTATTATCGTGGTTGTCATCATCATCCATGATATCCGGGTCCAAATCAATCGTTCCAAGATCGGTCCGACGAGTTCTATGTTGCCGACCGTCCGTGGACATCATCGACGAATACTTGATCTCCGCTGCAGACGTCGACAGTCCTTCGTCAGCGTCTGTGGTGTCCATAGGCGCAATCACGATCCAAGGCGGAGCCTGAGGATCGCCGTTGGAACCACCTACAAAAAACGGCTGAACAGCTGGATCAGCGGCAGCCAGGGTCTCCGGCTGAGGATCGCCGTTACACGATATACGCCTACTCCGCGGTGACGGATCGGACGCCGAGGAGAGCAGACGGTCGACGTCATTGTCCATCAGAGTGGAAGCGATTCTCCTTTCCTCAGAACCAGACGATAGTCGCAACTGATCACAGCCATCAGACGGCGTGAATCGACTGGCTACGTTGTCAGCGACGTTGTCGGCAGACTGCTGGTGGATTGGCAGCACCTCACCACTAGTACGAGCGTGCCTCCCGGCAACCATTGCAGCCAGGGAGTCCAGTGGATAACTGTTGGATGGCAAAATCACTGCGATCGCCGCGTCCAGATCCGACAGTATCCGCGAGATCTGGTTGTCCAGACTTAGCATGACGTCGGCTACCCCTGCCGCCGAGGCTGCCAGCTGACCGTCAGATGGTGCTTGATCGTCGGGGAGCTTCCAGCGCTGCAGCTGAGCATAGACGAGGTTCAACCGGCGAACGCAGTCGGTGACGCGCAGCCGGCTGTGTCTCAGTGTGGCCCAGTCAACGGACCCCACGTCGACCACGCAGTTGGCGAGCCGGCGCTGGTACTCCCCGTAGACGCGGTTTCGAGCCAGCACCCGGTTCAGCAGCTGTGTCAGCGCACAGATGCGGGTCCAGGCGTCCGTGACGTACGGCAATGTTCCAAGGCTCTGGTGGGTGCGTGCTTGGTTGATGGGTGCAAAAGCGGTGCGCATTATCAGCGCCGACTGGCCAATCATCAATCTCACGAGTTCCCCGTGGAGGTTCAGCTCAGCCCAGATGTCCGTCGAGGTGGCAGTGACGCAGCCGGATGACGTGGGACCGGTCGACGCCACGCTCACTGACGCAAGGGCAGCCGTCTGGTGGGCGGCAGCATTAACAGCATCAGCTCTAACAGCATCAGCAGCAGCAGCGTGAGCAGCAGCATAAGTAGTAGTAGTAGGAGGAGGAGGAGGAGGAGAAGGAGAAGGGGCCGCCATTCTCTGACGAGGAGATACGTCCGAGAACGCAGAGGCACTGCCGTCGTACGTCGGCCTCGGTGCACCAGCGTGACTGAACCTTTGAACGCCGGCGCTGGCAGCTGCAGTGGCGGTCGGGCTAGAGTTCTGAGACTGCTGTCCGCGAGGTGGACTATTTATCGCAGAACGAGCGTTCGGCCTGTAGCCCACAAAAGACGTTGCTGGGCCGCAACACGTGTCTGGAACCTGCGGTACATCGTTGAGCCACAGTTGGGATAGATGTGGCAGGCCAGTAGCAGCAGCAGCAGCAGCATTTGTAGATCGAGGGCCACCGGCCACGTTGCCGCGTGTTGGACAGCGCGTCAGCGGCGGCGGCTGCGAGGCTGTCGTCCCAGACGCTCTGGTCGCGGTGCTCGGCGGGCGGATGTTCCTCGGGGCGGAAGAGAGGCGCGGCGGCAACGTGATAGTTGAAGACTGGCCTGCGGGCATCTGTCCCGGCCCGGCGTGGTAGTAACAGAACGCTGCAGATGCAGCCGTAGACGCGGGATTCGCCGCGGAGACTGGGAGCACCGGAAACTGCTGTCTCACCGGCGGCATCTGTGAACTGCTTGAAGCAATGGCGGTAGCGGCGGCAGCCACGGACCTCCTGGCGGCTGCGAGGCGCTGTATCTGCTGATAACTGGGCGGCGCTCCGGCGGGAGTTGGCTGACCGCAGAGCTGCACGGCACCTCGACGAGTGGACACGAACTTGACCCACGCGACCGGAATACACTGGCGAGGTCGCGCGCGTAACAAACCCGAACTCGCGTCACGGTCATACAGGCAGACCTGTCACCAACCGACCGCAAGCAGCAGGTAAATATTATTTCGTGACCTACTTTTTTCGTCTAGGCTATCTCTCACTGCAGTGTCTGGAGTGTTATAACTGCCCATAATCTCACTCAACTCAAGCCTGTTAGGTCAGCCGCATAATACCGCAACATATCAGACACTCAAATCAATTACAAACGTTACGATGAAATATAAACGTTACACGCATATGTGAAAATAAACAATCATTCGGAAAGTATTTCTTATGTAAACTAAAACCGTAGTAAAACAGGCGGTCAGCAGCTGTTACTTTCCACTAGTTCAGCGGTACTTCGTACCTACCAGTAACCATAGGTGCACAGTATCAGTGGTTTCTATCCCCCCGAATCTGGAATCGAAATCGGGTGCAAGTTCCCGTTTCGGTCTCCTTCCTCCCCTTCATCCGCCACATTTCCCCTATGCTTTATCTTCCTTTCCCACAGTGAAAAATAGGGAAGTTTTGATATACACCTTTAACAAAACTTCCCCAATTTTTCACTGGGCGTAAGCTGCGCCCACCAGGTGTAGCGATAGAAGCCCTGCAGAGCATCACCGCTGTTCGGTACCGAATTATACTGTTTGGTGACAGAGGCAGACAGCAGCGACCCGGCTATCAGGAGTCGAACCCGCGACCTCTTGATCGCCAGTCTGACGCCTTAACCACCAAGCCACACCATGATTATAAGAAGGTATACACTCGTCTAAAAGAGCTCGGAGTCGAGTGGTTGAGCTTTGATGCGTACCCTGAAAAATCTGGAAGCATCTATATATGAACATTTTGCCCCCAGATTTTTTAAGGTCATCATTGGAGACCTTTGATCGACTTCGACCACGCTGAGCGTTTGCAAAGTGCATTACTCTAAGATTAGATCTGCCTACCAGAGACTTGGCGAGTTGGCTAGCGAGCGACTCATGCGGCTGCGGTCGGGATGCCGGCAAGTAGCAGTCTTCCATCTGCGGCACTTGAATGGGCCACGAGGATGCATCATGCGACTTCGTCAGACCGAGCATTACCTACAACACAAACACGACCAGTCAATCAAACAATTCCCAGCCATATATACACCATGTGTCAGAAAAAAAACAATCAAAATTGTTTTTGTCATAACTTTGTCAAATTTCAACCAACTTTGATAATTTTCGGCACAAATATGGCCAAAGTGATAAAATTATGCAAGATGTACTCATTTTCCACCCCATCTAATTTCTGTCGATGCACTACCTTGTAAAACATAGATGCTCCAAATTGTTGCATAACGCTGAATTTGTTGTCTCAAGTAAATGTTGTAATGACTTAATTTAGCACAAGAACACTTGAATGTGAATTATTTAGCAGAATTATAAACTTGTAGAACCACTCACTTGGTAAGTTATGACAATTTATGCTCAAAGTGTGTCCTGCATACAAAGACACAATGGCTTAGATGCAACGCCACTGACTGATAGAGGAATCAAAGGTTGACTGATCAAACTGCATTCACTCATTGATTAGACGTATTTTAAGCTCATCAGTCATATACTTTGTTGTTTGCTGTTTTTGCCATGAAATATTTAATACCACAAAATTACTAAACCATGTGGCACCTTCTGTAAAATTGATGACGCAAAAGTGAGCAATCTGATACAAATAACCACCGTGTAATGTAACAATCAGCAGCATCTGTGTTTCACACGGTAGTGCGTTGACATAAATTGGGTGAGGTGAAAAATTATTACATCTTGTATAATTTTATCGCCTTGTCCATTTTTATGCCAAAAATTATCGAAGTTGGTAGAAATTTGACAAAGTTATGACAAAAACAATTTTGACTGTTTTTTTTGAGACACGGTGTAGTTTGGGTTACACACGGCATAAAAAGTAATTGTAACTTCATCAAATTTCAGCCTGCAATAGGTAGCAGCGGCAAATAGTGCCCTGACTTGACAGAGCTGCTTTCTGGCCTGGTTCTGTGCGCCAGGTCTGTCTCAGTACAGCTGGCTCTCATTAAGCCTAAGTACAGTTTTTGGTCTGGAATGCTCGACCTGATCTGCTCGGACTTGGCCCAGTGGCAGCACGACACAGTACAGCTCCATGGTTTCATGGTAAAATTCCTTATATAGAGCCGGCCCTCATGACCTGACCTTGACCTAACTCCGTTATCTGATCCGGTTCTGAATGCCAGTGCCAGTCCAATGTGGTACAGCTGGCTGGGCTCCTCTGTCAACTTCATTGAGCACAATTTTTGGCCTAGAATGATTAATTACCAAGGGTAGAAAACTAAACAAATGGTAAATGAGTGCCATGGTGGTCTAATCAGATTGAAAAGTACCTAAGAATGAGATCTCACTTCTCATTCATTTTACTTGTTTGCTAAGTTATTTTTCGTTATTATTATCATTAGGTATAATTATGAGTCAAAAAATGTTTTACATCTACAGAGATTACTGAAGCAGCAAAAGACGATAAAGTGATTCTAATCTCGTCTGAAGATGATTATGACGATGATGCAGAATGAGCTCAATGAACGAAGCTCGCCTTATATATGCGCATGCTGAAATGCATCACGTGACAAGCTACAAGCAACATGTATCATGTGGAAATTCACAATGGCGGACCTAGTGTCAAGTGAGACCAGGGTGCTGTACTTTGTCCCGAGTTGACATTGAGCCTGTAGGCTAGAACGGGTCAGGTCGAGCATTCCAGACTAAAAACTGTACTTAATGAGCCTGACAAAGGGCCCGCTGTACTAAGTCAGACTGGCACGCAGAACAAGGCCAGATAACAAAATTAGATCAAGGTCAGATCATCTAAGTCAGTACTGTATACCATAGATGTTAAAAACATTGATTTGCAAATAAAAAACATAAAAACATGTTTTTTCACTTTTTATAAAAAAACATTATAAAAACATGCATAAAAACAATTAACTTCAGATGTTTCCAATTGCTACTTTTTTCTCCATTATACACGCAAAGGATATCTAACTTAGATAATTAAAAACAAAAACTTACCAAAGAATAAAACCGGAATGTACTGAATGTACAGATCAAAAACAGCTGGACGCAATTTGCCCAAGAAAATTAAATCATATCTGTAATTTTGTACGTTTATGTTTTAACAAGAACAAAAAAAACACGACATTGAAAAACACAAAAAAACATTAAAAATAAAAAAAAATTAAAAACATTAAAAAATAAATAACATAAAAACATGTTTTTAAAACTTTTATAAACAAAAAATGTTTTACGTCTATGCTATATACTGCGGCATGATGTAGACATAGCGAAAAGTTGGACACAAATCGCAGACAGAAAACGTGATAAACGACCATGGCACGATAATGACAAGTTATTCAGGGGCTTTGACGTCCACTCAGAGCTCGTCTTGCAAGACTTCAGGGGCGATATTTGAGCAACGATGGCATCATCTTTTATGCTGTTCAAAAATTCTTTTTCTGATACCACAAGCATCGATGAAGCCAAGCGCAACTGAACGCATCTATACAAGCAGGATGTTAGTACTGAAGCGCCCATGAGTTGATAAGGGATGCAAAGAATACGACGAGCACAACGTAATGAGTGAAAAACGATAGAGAAGCAATACACAAAGTGCACAGAATATCCGAATGATGTGCAAAGCTCGCACAATAAAAAAACCTAAAAAACAAATGTGTTAAAAACAAAATCAGTGTGAATGTCGGCGTTGTCTGAAGTGAGATCGGATTGACTGCTATTTTACACCATTACTGAGACTTCTGAATTTCACAAGGTAGTGTAGCGACAGTATTAAGATAAAGTGGCCAAAACTACAGCCATTTAGGCCTACGGTACGTCAAGTTTCTTCCCTATGCTTCACGGAGCTATTTAAAAAAATGGCTTGTTTCTTGAGACGCGGCGTATGAGTCGGAATGTGTGACGCAACAACGGAGGGCGGAGGCACAAAAGCTAAACGCACCTTGTGTATGATGAGCCAGCAGACGGAAACTCTACACTCTTCAGCCAGCCTCAGCAGCACGTCCGGATACAGGTAAACCGACACATCTTTACCTGTTGCGCCTGCACAGCAATCAGTCAAACTCACCCTGAGCTCTGCCGACCGACATGCATTGTAATTACGCGGCTATTCGCCTACAACCACGCTACACTACCTGTGATGACCAGTACATACCGCACGTAGATTAGTATTTTTATTAAGTACTTTAAATATATTTGAGTACTTATAATTTCGAGTATTCATACGTGATGATACTAAAGATACTTATATTTAAAGGAGTAAAAGAGTTGACTCATACGGGTTGCCTTTAAGTACTTAATTGCGTTGTTCAAAATGGTAATCAGTTTCAAGTGTAGGTCCCCTATCCAATTTTTCGAATAATAAGTGATTCGTATGTAGGATATTTGATATTTTCTTTCCCGCATGGACTTTGACATAACCGACGCGGTTCAAAGAACGCCGTTCTGTCGCCGCAAGGCACAATGTTATCTTCCACCACCCCCTGTGTGGTTCGGACCCTTCCCGTCTGTCACGATGTCCCGTAACTCAACTACATCACCGTATACTCAGCTGCCAGTCTGCCAGAGAAGTCTGACCACATCAGGACTTGACTGGGCTGTCACGCAGTTCAACGGCAGTTGTGCTAATGTTGTCATGGACAAGTTCAAAGGCTATGCACGTGCTCGATACGGTTGACTTCAAAGTTGTCAGCGGACGGGGAAATGTCTGCCCTGGCCTCAGCGTTACAAAAAGAGCTATTACTGCCGGTGGAAAATGTGGGGAAATGTGCACTTTTGGCTTAGCGAGAAAATCTCCATTCTTTAAGTTATTCGACATGGTCAAAGCTGCTGCAGACCACAATCAAATAACATGGTCTATAGTAAGTAAGTAAGTAAGTAAGTAAGTAAAATGTAAATTTATATAGCGCATATTGTTAAATTAACCTCTATTGCCTATCAGTAGTCTGTATTACTTAGGCCACTTTGAAAATCCTGGACTGATTGACCGATTAACTGACCGTGATTGTACAAGCTGTCGAAATTGACGTGCATGCCGTGCGCTGAGATGAAGCGAACAACGTTGACGTTCGCGTGGCTCGTGAAACAGAACTGATCTTCATGCGAAACCCCACGGACAGCCAACTCCCGCTTCTTATCACTGAGTATCATCAATCAACAACAAAACGTTGGACATTGGAAAGTATGGATGTAATGCAACCGTGCAGTTGATAACAGAAACTCGGGGCGCGTGTCAGGTAAGGGAAATGACAAAAAACGCCCAAAACCACAACGGCCCACGCGAATGTGGAAAACGGCCGTTTTGAACTCATCAGAAAATTGTGGGCCGTTTTGGTAAACTTGCATATGTGATCCCATATGGCAGGTGACGCTCCTTAGCTCTGCGATAGGAAATGGCAGACCGACACCGTTCCTTGGCCCCTGTTTTCAGGTCTGCGTCACCTTAGTTCTGACTGATCTGAAGCTTTCCGTCACCACGTCATCAATTTTTATTTTTAAAATGTCACCATAAACCAGACTTGTATGGCTAAAATACGCCCAATTCAATTTTGGCCGGGGCTCTATTCCAGACCGTAAAGTTATTAAGAGTTCCTTCGCTTCTTTCTCTACAACTTAGGCACTGGACATCATATCACTTACAATCGAACCGACAGACTTTAGCCAGCTTACATGTAGTCGAGGGCGCCGAATTTTATGAATTCCGTCTCGCAAATGGTCCAGTCCTTCCTGTAGTCATACTCGGAAGAAAAGAACGACATATGAAGAACTTCTCGCACGCACCGATCCGCTTCCGCGTTAGCTACAATAACACCGATTTATTTCACCAAACGTCAGTCGGACTATATCGGCAAGATAAATCAGAACTAGAAATTTGGGGCAAAGCCCAACGTGAGTCCGCCCGGCGCCCTAAGTCCGATTGGGGGAAATTAAGAGGGAAGGGGGTAAAATTTTCCCGGCATCAAAGTCACGTGGCCCGAACTCAAATGCATTGGCATACGCCGAACGCGCATGGTCGACTTAGGATAGGTCAACATGAGCGCTTATAACTTTGTTCTTAATGGACCGAATTTCACAAAATTTTTTTTGTTCAACGCGCAAAAGATCGGCCTCGTCAACCCCGTTTAGAATTTGTCACTATCTTCATCGGTTCCAGAGATATTTGCGCTCAAACTCGAAAGTTGTCGTAAAACGTGCTGAATTTTGGACATTTTTTGCCTTCCCAAATTTTGAGGAAGGCAGTGCCCCCAAAATTTGTACCTGCGTTAACACCTCAACATAAAGCCGCGTCAAGTGCCAAAGTTCCGTCGGGCTACACTCCTTAACTCCGAAGTTATAAGCGCTCCTTTATTGCTTTTTAAGCCAATTTTTGACCCCCCTTTTGAGAAAAGTTGTAAGGGGGCCCCCGTCCTTGGTGAAGAGTGTGCTAGTAAGACTTTGTCATTCTCTAGCGCGCGTAAAAATTTGGGAACGCAGCACTCCCTAGGGGCCGAAATATGGTTTTCCGAAAAGTGCGCTTTCGGTGGGTACAATTCCACATCTAAATCTCCAAGGTTACTGGACCAAACTTCACCGGACTTGTTTCGCCTAACGCAGGAGGAATCGCGGTAGACGGAATGACTATCAGATTTTGAATATCTTCATCCATTTCGGAGATATTCGCCGCCGAACTTCGAAGTCGTCCGAAATTGGGCTAAATTTTGCACGTTTTTGACCCCTGAAATTTTTTTGGGGTGTGCCCCCCAAATTTTGGACCGGCATTATAAAACTCGGCATAGTACTGACCATCGTGCAAAATTTCACGCCGGTCGGCCCACGCATCTCGGAGACCTCGCGTTGAAAGAATGTTGTTTATGTTTTTGTGGCAAAAAATAAACAACACTAGAAATTTGGGGCAAAGCCCAACGTGAGTCCGCCCGGCGCCATAAGTCAGATTGGGGGAAATTAGAGGGGGGGTAAAGAGTGGGGGCTG
>Ga0209367_1009833_pt1 | contig 12906 bp, 7 predicted proteins | sample WorMetLIZISLAND2_FD_187412 | JGI IMG/M metagenome (GOLD analysis project Ga0209367, IMG submission 187412) | Marine gutless worms symbiont microbial communities from Max Planck institute for Marine Microbiology, Germany - Olavius geniculatus... ... | reverse complement strand
TGTAACCTTAACTTCTGACCTTCTCACCCCATAACCTAGTCACTGTAGTTAGTACATGATGCACCACTGGCAAAAGTTCCATGAAAATACATCAAAGCATGCCACTGACACAAGCAGGCACACACAGATGGATCAAACTACTGATCAGCCAACTAAAAGATAACCACTTAGACAAATGACCAGTGGTTTGCAATCTATGCCAAAAACTTCAAACCAAATGCAAGATAAAAATTAGAAAAAAAAACAAAAATCAAAGACAAACAACTGACTGAAACACTAGTATTTTTGGTTTAAAAAATAAAAGTGAAAAAACTGGTGAAAAGTGAAAAAAACACCAATACAGAGTCTTTGTTTCCATGGGCATCAAAAAGCATTTTGGAGTTTCAAAAACTCCAGTTCAGCAAACCAGTCTAACTTGTAGTAAACATGGCCGATTGAAGAACGGCAAAATCATCAGCCTCATGAGCATGACATATGATGACTATTTACCTTCATTCTTCGCAAAATTGTGATCAGCATCTGAGCATGAAGTGTTCAGCTGCAGGGAGTTTAGATGTTGTTTGCGAGCCTCACAGAGCAGCTTATACTCATCCTCACAGACCTTCTTCCAGATGTAGTAAAACTCCACACACTGCTTCACCGACTTTGTTCCAACCTACCACAATGCAACAGTGATAATCACACATATAATAACAACACAGTAAAGTATTTAATGCATGGCTGCATTCTTTACAAATGTAAGTTAAATCATGTACAAATGCACAACTACCTGATCATTAATCTGCAGTCAACATCCATGTTTTACAGAAAAATGTCAACTGGTAACAGCTGTTTAAGAAATTCCACGTCACACTACATGATATTAATCAAACAAGCAATTTGAGCAAAGCTCATGAGATGCATGACAGCCTTAGCAGTTGATATTCGCACATTATCTTGGTCCATCTCCAGCCATTTCGTCGCAATTCACCCTTGAAGTATGCACCACAGCCAAAAATCTAAAAAAAACAGTAATATACCCTATTTTGGGAGTTCAAATTCATCGATGTTCATACCATTAACAAACTCGTCACCAATGCCTGTTATGATTTTTATGATTGCAGCATGTCTATGCCTACCCGCAACTGTTTCCGCATTAGTCGAGCCAATATCGGTTTGATGCTCGCATGCACAGGTCATTTTGAACCTAAGGGGTGGGGACAAACTATCAAAATCCATGTTTGATGCTGAAAAGTCTATATGCAGGTAGTCTTGGTCTATCTCCAGCCATTTTGTCGTTCACTCTTGCCATTTTTGTTCACTCTTGAAATGTGTGCTGAATCATTCAGAAATTGCAAAAATATATTCGCCAAAAACGCCTCTTTTGGGGGTTCAAGGTCATCAATGTTGTCAGAACTAAAAAGCTCGTGACCCGAGCTTGTTATGACAAGCACCATGTCTGTACCTATCTGCAACTGTTTTCACACTAGGTGCTCCAAGAGTGGCAAAAATAACGTGTTTTGATGCCCTCGTTTGAGGGAAACCCCTTCACCTAGCATCACCATATTTTGTCACAAAAAACTAGTCCTTAGGGCAGCCCAGAGTGAAGATTTCGTAATCCTAGCCTGCACCATTTTGATACAATACAGCAGTGTGATGGACGGACGGACGGGTGGACAGACGCCCAGACCATGGCTAAGACGCGCGAAGCATTCTGCTCTCGTGCGTAAAAACAAATTCGATCAACAGCCATGTGGACAAGTCGATTTAAGACTCCTCATGCCTAAAGATAGTCAAGGAAAGGGTCACATATCCGACACAGAAGATAAAGGATCAAGCAGAAATAAACCTGTTTTGCCACAAGACTGAAATCTTTGTTGGTCTCAATGAGACAGCGACTAAACATCTCCATCTCTTGCTGGCTCCATTCATCTAACATTTACACAGCCAGCCCACTGCAAATCAAACAGCCGAGAATAACAAACATGCCTTCAAATATTCCGATATCCAGAGAGCAATGTTACATCGAACATGACTACAACCATTGCACACAGTCAATGTTTAAAATAACATGGCATATCATGGACAATTTTATTTATTACAGCAGCTGAAATGCTGCAGTAAACGATAAACTAAATGACAAGCAAGATGAGAAATGATAACACCCTACTACATAATGATATCAACTTAACCAAACTGTACACAATAACACACTGCACTAGTTTATTTGTCTGAATAAGACAACAATGCCAAATGTGAGATGGTAACTGTCAAGTTCATACTAACAAATCAAAGCCTGTAAAAAACTAGGCAAAACCTATAAGGTGTTGCCTCATGTACATATGTCTGATACACTTTATTTAATGTACTGACAAAGTCGCAAGTGCATACCATGCAGACCATAGCTCGAACTTCTGTCTCTCTGAAGCAACTTTTTCTGTGCAGCCTACAAGCCACATGCCACTGATGACACAGAAACTGTGCGTTTAACAACTGCTAGTGCAGCAAAAATAAAAATACAAACCTGGCTTCCCACAAAACAAAGTAATCACAAGATGCACAAAAATATGTTATGCAGTTTCACATCATCATGCGAATTTGCTGGATGCTAAACACACACCACTCAGGAAATTAGCTCTGTAATACTCCAGCTATACATAATCAATCAAGCACTTATCTCCACAACAGAGAATACTGTTATTATAATACATTCTGTACTAAGTAGCATCAATGCACAATGAGATTCTACGAACATGTACTAATATTCATTTTAAATTTAAACACAACCCATATCACTCAGACAATATAAGTAAAACATTCAAGCAATTATGCAAACTTTAAACAAAAAAAAACAGAACAATAAATTAGCATTCACCTTGATGTGGCCATTGCACGTCTGCAGCAGATAAAGCGCATATTCATGATTTGCCCGACTGCCCGGGATGTTTGCAGAACATGCAAAATTCTGGTAGCTTTTCACTACACAGGACAACACAATTCAGAATATTTTACTACCATCATACTGCCAAAGACGTGATCAAATCATACAGTACTTTGACGGTATCTGAAATTGAAGCAACAAACCATTCTAAATCTTCTATGCCAAAAAACAATTATCAGGGTTCCTACAGGTCTTCTGTAGCAAAATTCCCTGACTTTTCCAGTCATGGAATGACGATTTCCCCACCGTGCTAAAACAATAACCCTATTGCACAAATATCAGAATTGGTACACTATATCATAACTAATGAAACAGTATTAATGGAGCAAGATGCAAATGTCAGAGGCCCTGGTTGAGAAGTCAGGGGGGCTCTTCGCCCCCCTGAAGCTGAAACACTTCTAGCCGTAATGGAAGCTGCAAATTTGCCTGCTTTTCAATATTTGGAGAGAAAACAAGAAATTCAAGCTAATGCTCATGAGACATGCGAAAGCCTACAGCAGTTCCTGTTCACAAACTGTCAGTCTATCTCCAGCCATTTCGTTGCAGTTCATTCTTAGAGTGTGCGCTGCAGACGAAGATTGCAAAAATCAACAAAAACCCCTTATTTTGGAAGTTCAGGGTCTTTCAGTCATCGGTAATAATACGGCTAAAAAGCTTGTCACTAATGCTTGTTGTGATAGGCAGCATGCCCATGCTTTTCTGAAACCGTTTTCACAAAAGACGGACCAACAACGGTAAAATAACGACTTTTACGGGGGTACTGCTCTTTGATGCCCTCATGCGCAGGTTTCCTTAAACTAGATAATCTAGACTTGGACCGTCAAAATATAAGTTCAATGCTGAAAATTTCATATGCAGCTTGTCCATGTCTATCTCAATTGATTTCGGTGCAATTCATTCTTGAAATATGTCTCGCAGCCCAAACTCGCCAAAAAATCCAAAAAACACCCTATATTGGCATTCAAGGTCATTCATGGTCATTGAATTCAGTGCCAATCAAGAGCTAGTGTACATTGCTCTCGATGGCAATCGAAAGCCAATGTAGGACTTCCTATTAGTGATTAATAGTAACCTAGGCCCTATCTCGCACCGTTACTGAGATACAGCGACTTGTTGGCTGAGAATCGCAAATTTACCCCCCCCTCATTTAGTGCCCTCACTGAGGGTGACCAATTTTTATGGAAAAGCTTTAAGGATCCTGAAACTAGAGTTTTCCAAGCAGCCGACGGCGATGACTTGGTGATCCTAGCTTGCAACGTTTTTGACTGATCCACCCGTGTGACAGACAGACTGACAGACAGACAGACGGACGGACAGAACTGCGATGGCTATGACGCGCTAAAGCAGTAGCTGCTTTTGCAAATAAAAATCACAGATATCTGCAGTCTGCATGATCCAGGATTATTTCCCCTGACTTTTTGCGAACCTTTCAAAAATAATATTTTTCCCTGACCACACAAATTCCCTGACTTTTTCCCTGACCTGTAGAAATCCTGAATTATGCACTAAAACTTGTAACCAAATGCACTAGAAAATCATGAATTATTCGGTCTATTAACCACGTTTATTCTACTGCTAAAAATTAACATATAATTCTCATTAAAAAGTACACTGCTCAGGTCAGACAATGGTATGTACTCACACTCTTCATCAGTCAAATTCTCGACGACTTTAGGATCCCAGACCAGCGTTCCACTGTCATTCAGATCTAAGTCTGCTTCTCCTGGAACAGCATGATCACAAACATTCAACAGAAAAACATACACACCGTAACAAAATGTCTTGATGTAATAAACAACACTAGTGACATTGTTAACTGGCTAACAGGATAGATATTATCCAGTCTAAAAAAGTCCTCATTCCATGATTATTAAAAAAAGCAGTCTAACCTAATATGACCTTAAGTAAGCTGTGCTCCCAAAAATTGACTCTAAACATGATTTTAGATATTTATTTCCACAACCACTCACAATTTTTAAGGCCTTATGGGGGTATCTTTAGCCACATACTGTCATTTTCATTCATGCACTTGCACTTAAAGATTCCGTTCTGTTTTAGCACCTGCACTGACGAGTTTTCCATGAAAAATTTTTCAGTACCAAACCATTAACTGAAAACCTACAGAAAAATGCACGGACTAAACAGTGACCAAGTGACTAACAATAAACAACTGTTCAGATGAGAAAGTACTTTATAATCACAAGATTATAAAAGTGGTATGGAGACAAGTATCACAAAAGCACACTGAAAAAATTTGAAATAAACTTTCATAGAAACAAGTGGTAAGGACTACTGGGCACTTTCACATGCACCTGCAAGCATGTATAGACTGAAAAATAATTCAAACATTTAATAAAACAGACAGGCATTCATCACATTTTCCACGATCTAGTGTCCATTTACATACAACCATCACTCACTAGCAACAAACAGCTTATTTCAATGCTTTCTGGCTAATCAACTACTTCATAAAAATAGCGACTATAAGTCACAAAAACGCTATGGTAACTCAAAATGATGTGACAAATTTACCTGCAACCGATGCCAGATCAGCTTGATATTGGGGTCCAATATTAACATGCCTGTAAAAATTACACAAAGAATATACATTGTTGATAATTTCAAAGTCTTCCTAAAGCAAAGTGCATACCCAGCTGCCACAGTACAAGTCTGTTCTTTTCTCTATTTTTCTTACTGTAGACTAGTTTAAACACTTATGTTGCAAGAAAGCCATGAACAAGTAGTTTGGAAGTTTATAGCTAAGTTTTTTGTGACGAAAGGCCCTGTGAAATGCGTCACATTTTCCCAATACATTTACGGTGGTCCCTACATGTTACAGTTTTCAGTATCTGTTATCACAATTAAAATATTCAGTTTCATCTAGATATACTGCATACAAACCCTAGTCATGAAAACTTAAAAACCACATAAAAATCCTAACAGAAACAATAATTATTATCGTAATTACAATACCAGTAATTCTATTGTTAACACTGAAGCACGTCATCTGCTTAGTAATTTAACACTGTACATTTTGCAGTACCTCAGTTACCTCAATATTTTAGGATGTTAATGCGCTATACTATTAATAATAATATAATTACCAACTGAAGTGGTTTGTAACTCTGGAGATGTGAAACGTAAAGCTGTCGCTGACTGGGTTGTGATGTATAAAAACAAAGAGAAGTGAACAGCAAAGCAGGTACAAAAAAACTTGGCAGAATTCAGTAAAGTAAATGAAAAGTTCTAGTCTGTCCAACAAAAATGCTCAAGTTAAGAACAAATAAAGAAAACGAATCAATGAGACAAACAGTAAAAATAAAGCTCAGCTAAACAAGGACCAGTAAAGCAGCGTATCATGCACAATTGTGAATGTAAAGCAAAAGCGTTTGTTACGTACGGTTCAACGCCCGATACTGGACGCAGTCGCATTTCACTGTCCAAATGACCAGCATCCGACAGTGCTAAACACAATCCACAAATTACAAACCACTACATACATAACTGAGAAAGCCATATATTTTACTTATGATAAATGAACAAGTCTTTACGATACTCATACGAATGCTTAAGATTACTGCTAACCTCTATGTCCAATTCGCTTTGAGTTGAGACAAAAAAACATATACAAAAATACACGCACTATATAAATATTCACAACGCCTAATTTTGCACTACTGCTCAAGTATAGATTAGGTGACTTAGGTCCACAAAAAGCAATTTTGGGAACTGCTTTAGCAGTCCCCAAAAGCAGTTTGTACTTTATCAACTTTTTAACAAGCTGAATATCTTCCAAGTCAACAAACCAATGGTGTGGTAATACTGAATAAACTAACAAAACAAACCACCATTTATAGCATACCTAAGAAGATGGCAAACTACTTCACATAGTGGGTCAGCAAAAATTCAATTTTACACTTTTTGCGGCATCGCATGTTAATAGCTGGCATCCATGCTAGATCAACTCGTTATAGGGTGGAGAAGGACTAAGGTGGCTGCCACCCGGTTCTATATTTACGGGTCATTTTCAAAGTTAAATAGATGAAAAATTGCATAAAATCTAAAATTAAGCAAAATTCATGATTCCTTTTACAACATCCAATTATTTTCAGTAATTATATGCTGCCAGTAACTTTTGTCAGACATGCGTATACACAGTGATGAAAATATGTGAAAAATAATGTAAAAAGTGTGTTATTACTGTTCGCGGTAATGACGACAATGCTATTTTCAGATTCGTGAATAAGCTTGTGGATAGTACTTGGCCTTGAGCAAGACTTGACAGTCATGTACATCAAATGTCACTGAATGTAACGACAGTCATTTTTGCGCTGATCTGAAATGGAAGTTTGATATGCATAATATTTTTAGCCGACGTCATGATGGTCGAGCTATTGGCATGGTTGTTGTCTGTCCGTCCATCCGTCTTTCTGCCTGGCTAAGCTTTAGATAGGAAAGAAACTTTTACACGAATAGTTAGCCATGTGTGTTAAACTCGGGATTGCAAAATTTCAGCCATCTAGTGCAAGGCAAACATTTTCAAAATGGCGGGTGAATGAAGGAGGAGTAGAAAAAAATTGTGTTTTTCAATGGAAAACTGGCCTTATCTCGGAAACGGTGAGAGATATTGCCAAGGTTATTATTTATCACTAATAGGAAGTCGCTTATTGGCTTTCAAATAACCTGCAAATTATCGACGTTAGATGACCTTGAAGGTCACTGACAACCAGTACGGTCGGCTATCCTAGTGACAGCTGGGCTGCTTGTTTTACATATTAAATATAAAAAACACACCAGTTTACACTACTGGGTAAGGGCGACCAAGTCACACATCCAAAACAGCAGAAATCATTTCAGTAGGACACAGAGTGACAGAACGACAAACTGGCTGCCCTTACAAACCCATGTGACATGACCCCATTTAACCTTTTCCAGCCCACATTATCCGTGTGCTATGTTTTTGACAAATGGTGTAGATTTTTGATCAAAATATCAGAATTTTTCTTTTGTTTCTGTATTTCACGTTTAATTTAGAAGTTAAACTTTTTATTTTACAAAATGTCCACTTACTAATTATAGCAAACTTTTATCTTATAAAAAATTCAATCGCAAATGGACCATCTTTAGCTTATAAGCCAATACTCTACTATCAGCCCAGAAGGACTTTTGTGACCTTCAAAATGACCTTGAAAATCAATTCCGAGAGTGGCAGCCGCCCTGGTCGTTTTTGCCTTTCCATAGTGGATTGAACCAACATGGATATAAGCCAATACTCTACTGCTATTAACATGCGATGGCACAAAAAATTTTTCTAGAGGCTTTTTCCAAGTTTGGCTAGCTCACTAACACTGTCTGACAACAGGATGGTCTTAATATTACTAACAAAGTAGAAAAGTACTCAGCAAGATGTACATGAGAATGAGAGATGGCAGGGTGGAGCTGACAGTGGTCCGGGTGGAATCTGACGAGCACCATGCCGTGTCCAGAACACTCCTGATCCACTGCGTGCGTGACTGATCATTGGCGGTGGCGTGTAAGGCGGTGGACAAGTTGTCTGAGAATGCTGCGTGGTGCAGCCACTCTCGGAAAGTTTTGGCGATTGCAGCTGACTCTGAAACCCAAAGTTACTCACGCTGGCTGGTATAACCAGTGGCTCTGGCTTCCGTTTACGTGCTTTTGAAGCCGGCAGAGTTCCAGGATTGCGAAATTCCTCAGACACTGGGTGCTGTTCATTGCTATTAGTGGCAGCCGGCTGGGTTGTCGGCACTTTTGAATTACTGTCTGTCTGCTTCAAATCAGCCTGAAGGAATTTTGATGGAACAGTCACACCAAAATGCTCGGCAACCAGAATCTGGATTACTTCTTCAAGTGGTGAAAATGCTTGTCCGTGTGAAGCAGTAGAACTGTTGCCAATGTTAGTGTCAGATGACATGCTTACCTCTTCAGGTACAGACACAAATAATTTAGACAGCATCTCCTTTGGACAAGGCTCACGCTTCACCTCTGTCTGCTGCTGACGCTGTAGATCGGCCTGGTGCAGCTGATGCACATACTGGTCAATTTCACAACTAGCCTCAGCTACTTCCATCTCCAGTTGTTTCTGCTGATGAAGATGCTGGCCTGAAGACTGCTGCTGCTGGCTCAGGTACCGTGGGCTTGATGTGCTGGCTGATGGACTGCTGTATGGATGGTAGTTAGCTGCGTGCCGCTTGGCATGACGTGAAGCGGCAGGAGAGCATCCAGTGCTACTGGCCGGTGACTGATTCGGTGAAGGAAACTGAAACACGCTCGGTGTATCCGGTGTGTAGGGAGCATGAGGTGACAGTTGGGGATGAGCGCGAGCTGGCAGTGCTATGCTGACAACTGGGGTCTTTGGCCTCTGGGCCAACACTGGACTGCTGGACTGCAGATCATCCGGAGATGAAAACGAGAAATGAGTTGCATAAGTTGGCAGTCCTTGAGAATGCGACGGGGTTCTAGGAGTCAAGAATGACGTCGCTGTTTCACACTTGAGTGATGACAGCTGCAATGGCACACCTGAAGAGAGCACGTCAGCCAACATGGACACAGGCTTCATGGGTGGTGTTTTTGTAGTACCATCAAGCTGAATTCCAAGACCACTGCTGGCAGCATTCAAAGCATCTGTGTCTGGATAATCACCTACAGAATGGAGTAAGCTGTCACTTGGCTTTACATCACTGCCCTGGCTGGTACTATCAGTCATACACAACTGAACCTGCTCAGACTCTCTGCTTTTAATCCTAGTCAGCATGTCAGTGGAGTTAAGGCCGAGACAGATGATGGTATCGAAGTCAATAGTATTGCAAGCTGATACTCCAGCTAACTCAGATGGACAAGCCTGGTCCTCAATGTCTTCCACATCCAAAGTGTCGTGCACTCCGCCCATATCATCGCTGAACATGTGCTTATAACTGAACCAATCACCATCTTCCACAGAACTGTCAGCGATGCCTCTCTCTTCCATTCTGTCGCCACCAGCAATCATGCAGTCCTTGCTCAAGACCAACGCCGGTGAAATTGGACAAGCACTAGACGACACATTGTATCCAGTGCTGCTCTGAAGTATGTCTGTGGCAAGTGGCGTTGCTGAGGACAGAGCAGCAGCATCTGACGCAGAAACCTGCTGATCATCAGACTCCACTGCACTCTTTGTTTCATCCTGCACACATCACATGTGAAGAACAATATCCAATCTAGTTATCCACATCAATCATATGCTAGTCAACAGCTAGCACCTCTATCAAATCTATAACAGTATAATAAACCGTAGCATTACGGTACAATGCTCTGAATTTTTTCCCAAATTCTGACAAATCTGGCATTTAGTTTTTCACAAATCCAGCTAAATTAGGCAAAAATTATGGCCAATATTGGTGGATTCTAGTACAAATTCACAGCACGCACAAACTATAGAGAGCAAGAAGTAATGAGATTTCGATGAAATGATGTTTTGAGACAATCTCATTCGCATCAAACTAAACTAACATAATGGCACTGCATGATCACAAAGTGTTAGGTTTCTTGCTAGTGTACAAATGAACCAATGCTGTGTTATATGACTCAGATTCTAGAACACCAACAATTATGTAATAAAAAGCAGGATTTTTTCTCTCGAAAATTGCACCCCAATTACAGCTAAGAATGAGAATGAAAACCTAGCCAAATCTGACTCTGGATGGATTTTTAAAAATGATGTCGAGTACAGCAAAGTATGATAACTTACAAATTCACAGATTTCAGCTTACAAACTAGATAAATGAAAAATTAAAGCAACCTTCTTAACATATCCTCCATGAAGACGCATGTGCCCATTAAGTGCTGCTAAGTTACGGAACCGACGGTCGCAGATGCTGCACTGCACTGGTAATGGCTCACTGCTCACAGAAACATTTCACACAAAATATCTGTACATATATTAAAGACACCCAATGACATAATATGATGGACATAAATTAGTCAATATAACTCCAAATTATAATTAAAAAACAATGGAAATCAAAGCAATTACAGACACAGCAACAAAGCAAAATATGCACAGAATGAAAACTAGCATTCCATAATGATGAATACATCCAATGCATTAACCAACATCCGTAGCATAATGTTTGTTGATGTAATAAAAGAAGCTACTTTGCAATTCAGCACTGCCACCTTAACAAGCATGAAACTATACACAGAGCAAAATGATGTGCATAACTCACTCCAGTGGACTGACGCCACCGATCCACATCAGTCCAGACGATGATGACGACTGACTCACAGCACTTGAGCTTGCACTGATAGCAGGGCTGGAATGACTGTGAATCAGTTCAACGGATGTGCCACTATTGTCTGCTGATGTATTCCCACCTGGACTGTTCATGAAATCAAAGTTGAACACGGTCGAGTGTCCTGCTGATGGCAGATCCGTTGCACTCCTGGGAGTGAGCATCCCATCACTGGCGGCTGACAGACATGAGTCAACAAGCTGCTGATGTTGCTTCTCCAGGTGACGTTTCAGTGACCTCGCATCACAGTAACTCTTGTCACAGCCGACGTATCGGCATTCGTATGGCTTCTTGCTTGAGTGAGTCATTATGTGACCATTTCTGCAAGTCACAACATCACGTGATCACCAGAGAACTTAACTGTGCAAATAATCATTTCAAACTGCTAATGATTACCACATTTTTAATCACTACATTTTCAACTAACTTCAGACGACAAAAAAGGACTATAAAATAGATACGACAGCATGTATCTCATAAATGACAATTACTATCTCCAGAAAATATACACATTATAAACAGTCCACAACATTGGATAAAGTAAATGCTTAACTGCTGACTGTGTCTTACATTTGTGAGAGCTGTCAGCTGAATGTTCTTATAAAGTGCCTCAACAAAACTGTGCACGTTCTTGCACAATTATCCTGTTAATTTCAACCAAAATTAACCACTAATGGTTAATTTGCGAAAAGTTTCCAACTCAAATAATGACCTTCATTAAATTCTAACAAAAACTGCACTAAGACAAAGTGAGTGAGTGAGTAGGGTTTAACGTCCCACCCGACACTATAGAGGTCATTTCGGGGATGGCCTTTTCAGGCAGAATGCTCACAAACACAATAATGGAACAGTAAGTTTAAACTTTACAATAAACAGAAAGCACTACGACAAAGCCTACAGCACAAAAATTGATGACACAAAGCTCGCAAAAAGTAAACAGCAGCCACTGCTGCATAACACTATTTTAACACTTGATATATTACCGAACTATAACTATCTACCAGCAAAAATCTTGTGATCACAGCTTGAATTATTTGGACACAGTATCAGAGCATGACAGATTGAGAAATAAACTGCCATTTGCTGATAGCTGTCAATAACTAATTTCACTAACAAGATGTGAAATATCTGAATTAAAACACACACAATGAATGATGCACGATACTACATATTATAATATCATCAACAATGTATAATAAAACTGTCAATGACCAGATACTTACAGATGGTCTTGGCGCTTGAATGACTTGGAACACTGGCTGCAGGTGTAGCGCCGATCGTCGCTGTGTATCAACTTGTGCTTTGCCAGAGCACTTGAATTGTTGAATGTCTTGCTGCAGACAGAGCACTGGATGATCGACCGGCAACTGGCAGAAGATCGACCCGATGACAATGAACGAACAGACTTCTTGCATTCATGACCAGCCAACTTCCCTGTGTTTATGTCAGGCAGCACTAGAACCAATTCACCTAAGACATAATTTCAGCAACTGATTCCAACAACAATTGACACACAATTCCACATGTGTGCATGATTGAAGTGTTTAGTGGAATAACCAGATAAGTCCCATTTTTGTACAAGTAATTTGAGCAAAGCTCATGAGACGCGCGAAAGCCTATAGCAGTTCCTGTTTGCAGGTAATCGTAGTCTATCTCCATCCATTTCGTCGCAATTCACTCTTTTGCAGCCAAAAATCG
>Ga0209367_1009832_pt1 | contig 12907 bp, 7 predicted proteins | sample WorMetLIZISLAND2_FD_187412 | JGI IMG/M metagenome (GOLD analysis project Ga0209367, IMG submission 187412) | Marine gutless worms symbiont microbial communities from Max Planck institute for Marine Microbiology, Germany - Olavius geniculatus... ... | reverse complement strand
CTCGTAGACGCCGTTGTACTTGAGTCCGTCCAAAGTCAGAGGTTTGCCGGCCTTGAACCAGCGCACCTCGGCTCGCGGCTCACCGCCGCGGACCCCGGCCGCGAATTTCGCCGTCTCCGGTGTAACCACCGTCTGATCCTTCAACGGTTCCACCAGTCCCGGACCGTCGCCCGCTGCACGCAAGTTACAGCCATCCTTAGACTTCCAATAATAGCGAAAACTCTTGAGATATTGCTCACCGGACGTGCTATAGCATCGGTTGAAAGTGGCGCTACCTCGCGAATCAGTGTACAACAGGCAATAATATTATTGAAGCGTTTTGAACGGGGTACTTAACTATGACGCCCGGTACGAAGGACTCCTTAAACGTAAGGGAGTCGAAAATCGGACTGTTAATATCTGCTGAAAATTTCATACGAATGTTGTCTACGTCCATCCCTACTCTCTAGTGATTTCGGCAAAATTCACACCTAAAATGTGTGCCGCAGCCCGAAATTGTAAACGATTTACTATCGCCCGTAATTTGAACTTTAAAATCGTTCTGTGTTGTCGAATCGATGCTGGTACCACCGGAAAGCTTGTCAGCAGTACTTGACTACTTGTTATGATAAGCATCAACACCAGGACGGAGAAAATTACGATAGCTAGTACGCGCTAAAGACTACGTGTTGTCGAGCGTGAAAAAGATCATGTGCATGTCCAACGAATAAAATACAAAAATACACAGACTTCAGAAAAAAGTACACAAAGCTGAAGTGTCTCTGTGTAAGTAAGTAAGCAAGTGAGCCGTTTATTGAACACGTGTCACACGTACATGCTCAACACAGCAAACTTATGGAAACCCAATGGAAACCCAAAAACACTCACAGAGCAGTCATCATCTGTGAGTTTAGGCTGTTTGATCCAAAAAAGCTGGTAATCAGACAAACCGATAAGCGTCTTGACTCGTTCCGATATGTCCGAGTAAGGTCCTACTCCGGCTTTGTTTTCAGCGGCGACTCGAAACTCGTAGAACGTATCTTCCTCGAGCTGTTGCGTCAGCGTGTGGCTGGTGTCAGCAACTTTGTCCTCCGCGCTGCCATAGCGCTGCCACTTCGTCGTACCCTCGACACGGAACTCGATGATATAGTTGAAAATTTCTGCTCCACCGTCGCTGCAACGACGACAAAAACAACAAACAAATCACCTCGAAGTACAGTAATAAAATAGCCTAGTAGGCCTATTGCGTTTGACTTGAATTTGTACTGGTTTCCTGTATTATTTTGTTTTTTTTTCTGTACTTGTGTACGTCAACGCGCTGTCACTATCGCTGGCAACGCAAAGCAACGCGCAGCAGTAGTGAAAATGTCTACTTTAATTTCGCCAGATGACAGCAACAATCAAATACACAGTAGGAGACAAAGGCAGACAGAGACAGAGAGACAAACAGACAGACAGACAGACAGACAAACATAGGCCTACCGAATATTATATATACACGCATGATAGAAAAAATAAAAAGAACAATGCAGACTGCCAGTATCTCAGAAAGCACATTTCCTCCAATCCAGCAGAATACAAAATACACAGCAGGCTATGTCGTTGTGACTGTTAAATTTGCATAAGTTATCCCGAATGTTATACGTTTATAATTAAATAATAATTTTTAATAATATTATTCACAAAATTGAAAATATGCTAATAATGGCAGTATTCTGTATCCACAGAAGACTTATCCGTAAAAGCACAAATAAACTGTACATCAGCACCAGTTACATCAAACACGTAAGAGACGGCGCACTGCCATGTATTCCGAAGACTATTTTTAGACGTCTTTAAGCAGAGGCAAGTCTCACAAAATACCTGTCGGGTGCGTTCCAGTTCAGTTTGACGGTTGCTCCGTCCAACTCGCTGGCGACCGGTCGGCCCGGCTTGCCTGGCTTCTCCCACGGATTCTTGGCCGTGATCGCCGGCGTCGCGGCGCTAAACTCCCCTAGTCCTGCCTGTCAATTTACAAATATATTCATTTCTATTTCGTCACAAATGATGGCAGTGACAAGCGCTTAACTAAACGTAACTAAACATAACTTAATAGAAAGAAAATGTTACACGCAATCGCGACGAAATTGTCACATAAACGTCATATTGTCCAAATTCTTCTCGGCATTTCTAAAAAAACAGACTACATAAAGAGTTCTGTTTGCTGATAAACGTCGCAAAGAATCGGTTCACTGCTTCCGCAAGGTCATTCAAGCTCAAACACTTTAGGGTCACTTAAAAGCCGTAGAAGCACTTCATAACGCTGCATAACAACTATTAATTATTAATAATTAAGACTATCAATTATAACTGTACTTTTTACAGCACTTGGTCATTATAATTATGATTGATAATTATTAAAAATTATTATTATAAGCACAATTGGCCCACCTTGTTTTCGGCCGCCACGCGAAACTCGTAATCGTTGCCGTCGAGCAGATCGGTGACGGGACACGACAGCCCCGGGATGGGTTCCTTGTTGACCCGGATCCATCGACTACCCGGGGTCTGGCGCTCCAGATGGTAGCCGGTCACCGGGGAGCCGCCGTCGCTCAGCGGAGGCTGGTACGTCACCACGCAGCTGGTGCTCAACACCTCGCTTACCGACACCGCTTCCGGCGGTCCGGGAACCGCTGTAACGGAAACAAACAACAAGTTGATATAATTACGATAAGTCAGTAGGCCTATTTGTCAGTTATTTGATCAATATGGTTTTTCTTTTTTTGTCTACATCGTAATTCTGTCTAATTGCTATCGTCCTTTTTTGGTATATAAAATCATCATCATCAGCATCATCATTGCATTCGTTTATTAAGTAATAGTTGGCAGACCGCAACTAGAGTCACAATACAAGACACATATGCAAGACGCTTGGAATGAACTCGCTCTACCGAACTTGCATAGAAGCAACGCAGTTCTCAAGTACCTTTAAAGTGTGTACAGTCCGACAAATCTGGGCTGAAACAAAATTAAACTAAACAAAAAAGGCTACATTTCGTTTAAGTTATGTTCATTAGTCGGCCCGAAAATGATAGTTTTCGGAAGGACTTATGTTTTACTGCAGATGTTTTTTTTTCTTCACTCGCGAGATCTCAGAGATGCGTGGGCCGACCGGCTTGAAATTTTGCACGATGGTCAGTAATAGGCCGAGTTTTATAATGCCGGTCCAAAATTTTGAGGGCGCACCCCAAAAAAATTTCAGGGGCCAGAAACATGCAAAATTTGGCCCGATTTCGGACGACTTCGAAGTTCGGCGGCGAATATCTCCGAAACGGATGAAGATATTCAAAATCGGATAGTCATTCCGTCTATCGCGATTCCTCTTACGTTAGCCGAAACAAGTGCGGTGAAGTTCGGTCCAGTGACCTTGGAGATTTAGATGTTGAATCGTACCCACTCAAAGTGCATTTTTCGGAAGAACATATTTCGGCCCCTAGGGGGTGCTGCGCCCACAGATTTTTACACGCGCTAGAGAATGACCAAGTCTTACTAGCGCACCCCCCACCGGGGACGGGAGCCCCCCTTACAACTTTTTTTCAAAGGGGGGGGTCAAAAATTGGCTTAAAATGCAATAATGGAGCGCTTATAACTTCGGAGTTGGGGGTGTAGCCCGACGAAACTTTGGCACTTGACGCGGCTCTAGGTTGGGGTGTTAACGCAGGTACAAATTTTGGGGGCAGCGCCCCCCTTAAAATTTGGGAGGGCAAAAACGTTTAAAATTCAGTACGTTTTACGACAACTTTTGAATTTGACCGCAAATATTTCTGAAACCGATGAAGATAACGACAAAATCTAAACGGCGTTGACGAGAACGATCTTTTCGGCGTTGAACAAAAAAAATTTGTAAAATTCCGTCCACTACGAACAAAGTTATAAGCGCTCACTTTGACCTACCCTAAGCGCATTTTTCGGAAGAACATATTTCGGTTCCTAGGGGGTGCTACGCCCCCAAATTTTTACACGCGCTAGAGAATGACCAAGTCTTACTAGCGCCCCTCCCATCGGGGACGGGGGTCCCCTTACAACTTTTTTGAAAGGGGGGGTCAAAAATTGGCTTAAAATGCAATAAAGGAGCGCTTATAACTTCGGAGTTAAGGGGTGTAGCCCGACGAAACTTTGGCACTTGACGTGCCTCTGGACGGGGGTGTTAACGTTAAGTACAACTTTTGAAGACACCGCTCCCCCTCTTAAAATTTGTTAGGCCAAAAAACGTGCAAAAATTGGTGCGATTTACGACAACTTTCGCGTTTGAGCGCAAATATCTCTGGAACCGATGAAGATAGTGACAAAATCTAAACGGCATTGACGAGTACTATCTTTTTGGCGTTGAACAAAAAATATTTTGTGAAATTCGGTCCACAACGAACCAAGTTATAAGCGCTGATGTTGACCTACCCTAAGTCGACAATGCGCGTTCGGCGTATACCAATGCATTTGAGTTCGGGCCACGTAACTTTGATGCCGGGGAAATTTCCCCCCCTCTAATTTCCCCCAGTCGGACTTAGGGCGCCGGGCGGACTCACGTTGGGCTTTGCCCCAAATTTCTAGTTTCCTTTTATTTCTATTTTTCCTTCCCTTTCCCTTCCCCTTTCTCTTTCTCTTCCTCCGTTTTTCTTTCCGTGTCCACGTCTGTGCGTCCAATATTTGAGACGCCATATCTCCGTAACGGTGCAAGATAGACGCATTGTCACTATTAACTTAACCCCCGGGAGTCGAATGGTCACGTGACCGATGACGTCACGTGAGCCCAAAAGGTCAAGCTCGTGACCTCATTATCTTTGAGGCGCCATATCGCCGTAACGGTGCCAGATAGACGCATGGTGACGATGGACTTTTTATCGTAAAGCGCTGGTGACGAATCGAATGGTATCGTTACTGACAATGTTTATTGTTTAGTTAAAATAATACAGAAGGATAAAATGATCATTGCTGCTGTACAATTTGAAATTAAACTGTTTGATTTTTTTCTACAGGTCTAAACAGGTCACTGATTATATTTATACGGACATATACTGTAAACTGCCGAAATGCATTGGACAGACTCTGTGTTCATATGAACATTATCTTGTTGCTCAACAGCAGTCAACTTACTCTACGTCAGTTTAACTGATCATAGATTTAACTGATTTAACTGATGATTCTATCGGCATCAACAGCATGCATTATTGTCAACGCATTGTGTCATTTTGGTAAGCCGCATTCCACTAGGAGAACTAGGGTTGCCATTTGCCGACTCAGTAATCTCAGGGTTGGAATCTAGTTGACAACTAATTGCATAGGTGGTTTATCTTTAACTTTTGACCTAACCTGACTTTAATTTTAAATAAACCGTAATTTAAGTCAAAAAACAGAAAGACAGAAAGTTGGCAGAAAGTTGCAAACCTCACAGATATCGCGACATGTCGTGATAGATCTATCAGGTCGGAAATCCAAAATATTGCGAACTTGTTTAGAAATAGTTTGAAATCTGAGTTACTAACCGGATTACTAGTTGGGAACCAGGGTTACCAACTGGGTTTCCAACTAGTTTTCGATAAGTTTGTGTGGTGGAATGCGACTATAAGTAGTAACTGGTGAAGCGAGCGATCATAAAACATGCAGGAGCTTGAAACCTGTGACCCATGAACGTTACTGGCACATCTGTAATATATGAAATTTTCAATCCAAATAGAGCTCCTGTGTACAATATATACCGTTGTCAAGTTGAACATGTTATTTTTACTGCAGGAAATGCGTCAACAGATGAGACCCATAAGAATAATGACAAGGATCACGGTAATGACAACAAGTCATCGAAAAAGAAGAAGAAAGAAAAGAAATCGAAAAAGAAGAAAAAGAAAGAGTAGAAACTCACTTAACTTGCGCGAAGTGGCAAAGGCCATTTTGTAACAGTAGAAATCATAATTCCTAAAAGTTTGAAAACTTTATTCGTTCTTTAATAGCCCAGTTTAGTCGATCGATTAATCATTGAAGATAATCTTTTGATAGACATGTATCACGAAACGTCGCTATGATGCAAGTTATTCTGTTTATGAAACTCACGTGAAACAATGATAACATTGAAGAGTAAATATTTGCTTATTAGCATAGATGTTTAACTTACAAGTAATAAAGGTAAAGGTAAAAGGTCGTCAATTTGTATAGCGCATCGTCGCGAACACGCCTCTAATGCGCTTTCGTCACTAACCAGAGCCGCCTGCCGCACGGCCACCGTGTGCAGCCTGCAGACACAGGCTGGCGCAGAGGCCGGCTAGGCAACCCCAGTCAGCTGTACCAAGGTCCCCACCTTCCGTAACCCATGTAAATGAGTTACTACTCATTTTGCCATCCCACGGAGGGTAGAAGGCTGAGTCGACTTAGCTGGCAGGCTTCGCACCGAGATGGTTTACCTGCCTGCAAGCAGTCACCCATCGCAGTACTAACCGGGCCCGGCGTAGAGTAACTTCGTTTCAGCCGAAACGCGTTACCAACTACGCCACGCCATTTGACGTATACAAACGGCTGGTGGTAGAAAGGCTTGTTATATGTCAAACGTTTCGAAATTTTGTCTAGAATAAGTTTCCTGTCTTGCGTATGAGTGTAATTCAGTATTATTTGCTTAGTTTGCATAAAACCTCACCACCGCTGAAATTTTTTCTACGCCAAAATTGACGCAAACTGGACTTAACTGTTACTTTACTCTGTTTTAGTAAATTTGCACACTTGTGCTTTTAAGTGGTACGTTACGTAACGTTACAGCTGGACAACGGAGCACACCTGTGGCACTGTACAGTTGCCCAACATTAGGAACACGCACGCAGGCACGAGGCAATAGACATGATGCTGACAGTAGCTCATAGGCCCTATACGCAGAAAAATCCATATCTTTCAGCGATAGTTTAAAAATGGGTGCGGATTAACTAAAGCAACTGTAAACAGCGCGGACGCATTGACTATTCTGCATTCAGAAAAGGTGTAATGTACAGAATAGGCCAAAAAATGACGCTGTTTTCAATATAATGACGTATAAACTGCAAAACACCTGATAGGCCTATGCATAGTGTTTAAACAAGTTTAACATTTTATCTTAGTCATTCGCAGTTTAAATGTGGTTATATATTCAAAAACATCTTTAAATTTTTAAATCTTAGTTTTTCTCCACATGCATTATTGTAAATCAAACAGCGTTCATCGTTAGTTAACCCAGCCATAATTACAAAATTGCAATTTATTCGCACTAAAACAACAGACAGACAAAGAATTAGTCGTTAAATAAAAATGATATGTAACTAAACAAAAATTAAAACAAAAAATAATGCATGTAACAAACTCAAATACCAAAAGAGTGCCACTTTGTTGGCCCACCCTGTAGACGTCGCGTCGCAATATCGTCAACGTCATCATGAAGAGCGTAAAAATCATTTTGGCAGAGTACTGTTAGTGTGTCCTTTAGCTAATTATTGCAAAAAATAACTAATGTCAGTGATGGTTGTATTGGGCTCAACCATAGTCAGCCTGTATGAAGTCAAAGGTTACAGGTTGTCTATAGCTCAGCTTTTAATGGAAACCCATATGAAAGCCACGAAGTGTCACTGGAAAGGCCGTCCCCGAAATGATCTGTATTGTCTCGCGCCCTATTCACTCAGTCACGGAGTGACACCTGCCACATGGGATTACACAGTGTTACCTGCTACCTGACACAGGTGAACGCGCCCCGCTTTAACCTAAGCCAAAAAAATCGGTACTCACTCTACGTAATAAAAACACATCAAAATTTATCAATCATAACTGAAAGATAGATTATCAGATTACAATAATTTTTGGTACAACTATTCCTGATGCAACTGGCTATCAAATAATTATTCAAGTTCCCACCTCACCTAACATATGTTTCTGCACTACCTGGAGCAATAAAAACGCACGAAATCGGCGTTAAAATGAACCAAAAATACCAAAAACCATCTGTCACATTATTGATAGCAAGTTGGAAAAGGATAACGAGATTTTAATAGTTATTAGTATGAACAATCCTGACACAACTGGGCAATCAAATGGCCATTCAAATTCCCAGCCCACCTAACGTCTGTTTCAGCACTATCTGGAGAAACGGAACAAATGCAACATGAGTTGAAATAAAGACAAAATATCAGTAAATTTCATGAATCCAGACATGTATGCCCTAACAGCCCTGATCACAGTCCATTCGACAATATTTGCAGTGTTATGCAGCAGCGAGTTTATGGGACGCTGTTCAGGAATATCAAGAAACTCAAGACACGAGACTGGTTGAAGTCTGGAGTAGAACGCTGTTGACACTGCTCTCAATGATTGGAGAATACATCTGTGTGCGTGTGTTTGCACAAATGGCCGATATTTCGAATATTTACTGTCAGCAATTGCACAACTGAACAGTTGGATAAACTGTCAGCCAAAGTGCTAGAAATTTGCACAAAATGTGCTAAATATACGTTATTTGAATCACATAATAATACTGCGTTAATTAAAAATGTGATATTTTGCTTGTTCTGTATTCCCCAGGTAGTGCAGAAACAGACGTTTGGTAAGGAAGGAACGTAAACGGCCATTTAATGGCCAGTTGTTTTTGAAATATTCGTACAAAAAATTATTAAAATCGGATAATCCCTCGTCAAGTTACGATCGATAAATTTTGGTGTGTTTTTTATGCCTCACCGTGTAGTAACCACTTGATAGCGAGTCGAGCAGGAGTCGAACCCTGCGACCGCTTCCTGATCTTTAGTCCAGCGTTCTAACCGTTGCGCCACAAAGCCATCTAATTAGGAAAACAATCATCATTTTGGAGAAAAAAAATTTCGTGACGTTGCTGGTAATATACAGCTGTAGTGTACGTGATATCATTAACGGCGTCGTCACGAAGAGCACGAAAAGTTTATTTCGGCAGCGTTCCGTTGGTGCTGTCCCTAAGCCCGGCAATGACGCTGTCCTGGTCGATGTAGGTGTAGATGTGTGGTGCATTGATGAGGATGCTGACAGTTCCAGCGACTGTGACGGCGAGGAAGATGTACAGCTGCAGGCGATCAATCACCATTGCGATGTAGCGCCAGTCTTCCAACACCTGCACATCATCATCAGCCTGTCAGTAAATCAGCCAAAAATGACCCTTTAAAATGACCAGTACTTTACAATGGTGTACGGACACTTAATCACTCGACAGTTAATCACATAGACATTTAATCACGCGACAGTTAATCACCGACACATAATCACCTAACAATCATCACACGACATAGTCACAGTTACACATACAAAATCCTTAAAAAACATGAATGTTCACGGACACATTAACAACTTGACACAATCAATTGGTTTGGGACAGAAGGTCTGGGCATTTGTCTTTATTTACTGCGTCACAATAACTCTAGATTGTCAAGAATAAGAAAGATGCGCGATTGCACGGAGATACACCAAAATCTCGCTTGACAGATAACGGTGTACTGTATTTTGCACGCGCACTTTCAGTTCCTTGTATCGCTTTGGAACGGAAGGTTGTGCACCAGCAATTCCTTGTAGAAATGCTGCACGTTGCATTTGAAGATCCTCTTCGATCCCCTGCATAAAAGTCCACACTGTTGGATGATGGCATTGAAACAGCGCTTGCAGACCATAATGCCAACCTTCGACTGCATTTGATGTTCTTGCAATGCACCCTGCCCCCGCTTCATAGTGATTCCACGTATCAATGGGAAAGATGGCTGTGGCGTAATTTTCACCACGTCCTGGTCGACGTCTACCTCTGACATACGTATGTTTGAAATAGGAGAGCAGCTCGGGCATCTTGTCATGATTTGGCATGTTATCAGCTAAGATCAGAAATGAGTCAACTACGTCAGAGGAAGGGACCATGGCCAAAGCTGGTAAGCACCGAACAGCCGTTCGCAATTCGTCATCATACTCATAGTCACAGAACAGAATTGCGATGGCTAAGACGCGCTAAAGCTTCGCGCGTAAAAATGGCTGAGCCGTAATGTTCACCATGCACGTGCTGCCCATCTGTCTCCATAGGTAGCCTATGTTCGAAAATGCACAATCGATCACAGATCGGTGATTAACTGTCGCGTGATTAAATGTCGGGTGATTAAGTGTCACCAAACCCTTTAAAATATACGCCTACAACCTGGTCTGAGATAGAAAAATCAAAATTATGCTACCGACAGTTTATCAAGTAAGCGCAGTTATTATCATTACTAAAATTTAAATTATTTTGCTTTTTGCCGACATTGGCGTAGTTGTTAGTCTTCCTTCTACAGACTATAGTTTAATTATTTGATGAGTTTAAAAACCGGAGTGACTGCTTTACACGAAAGCGTAAGTTTATTACAGACGTTGTGGTGTGGTGCACGAGTGAGTTTGTGAAAGCAACCTCGGCGTAGTCGTCTTCTGTTCTCAGATGTGCCGCTATAAATTTGACCGCCTCGACTGCACGCATCGTCTCTGACGTCATCACAAGCTGTTTCTCGTGTGTGTCCGTGTTGTCGCACGGGTGGTCGCACGTGCAGAGTCGGTTGTTCGCCGAGGTCGATGCTGCCGTGGTGTGGTCGTAGTCGTATGACGTCACTGAACGTCGACCGGCGCGTGAACATTTTCTCTCCGCTTTCTGTCAATAAAGGCGTGTATACACAGCGACAACACTGAATTTAATTTAACTGAATAGTTTGTTTGTTTTGTTTATTTGTTCAAAGAAACATTCAACAAAACAGCAACAATGTTCAGCAGAACTGGAGCATGCAAGGCATAAAGATGCACTCACTGCGGCCCAAAAAAAACTGTCATGTCACCAGCCATAATACATCAACATACAAACTATTCAGAGACTGTAAAACTACCATAAAACACGAACACATTATCTAAAAATCAAACTTACACAATCAAAGTTCACTTGCTCAGTGCATCGCTTGAACGCTAAAAACGAACTGAAGTTAACGCTGGCTGGAAGGTCATTCCACACACTGATGACACGTTCCGTGAAGAAAGTTAAGTTACGCTAAGTTCAGTTCAGTTCAGTTGTGTCAGTTCGTACGCGCTTTAATGCAGCGTCAGCTTAAAGCTTCCACCTCAAACATTCAACCTCCATCTGATCGCAATACAATGCGATCAAATTTAAAGTAAGAAAATGCCTAGATGGCACTGCAATCACTTTACAGTCACCACATGATGCTAAATGTTCGTTAATAAATTCAAACACCACTACTTCGATTTGTTCTGCGCTTGTTCCGCAAGTGGTAGAACACGATAACAACAAATTCGCTCCATTGACACTAATTGCACGAATTTTGTTCCCGCATTGGCACGCACTGCGTCGTGGCAATGCGTGCCATTTTAGTGGCACGCTGCAACAGTAGCGTGAAGCGGTGTTTGCGTCTTGTTCACGCACTGCTCACACACTGGTTTGGGCGGTAGGCGTGGTGTAGTGGTAACGCGTCTGATCCGATCAGCGAAGTTACTGTACGCCGGGCCCGGTTAATACTGCGATGGGTGACTGCCTGTGGGCAGGTAAAAAACTATTTAGGGATGTAACCAACCGCCTAGGTCAACTCAGCCTTCCATCCCTACGGGGTAGGTAAATTGAGCACCAGTCTATCTGGCTGGGGTTAAGGCGAGGCGCGTTCACCTCTGTCGGGTGGCAGGTAACACTGTGTGATCCCATATGACAAGTGACGCTCCGTAGCTCTGAGATGGGTTCGCTCATTAAGAGCTATATTCAGACCTTCAACCTTCAACTGGTTGCGCACAGTTCATGCAATGCGCGAACAATACGACCGCAACTGACACGCAACGGAACTACGTGTTTGCGCATGCTTCCCGCTATCTTTGCGAACCGCCACGCATTGTCCCGACGACTTCGCGCATTCACAAAAGTCATCGGGACATTTTTGGTACGTTTGTTCCCGCCTCCCAGAACACTATATAATATAGCGTGGGTTCCCACGTAAACGTTCAGTTCTAGACTTGTTGCTGTTGAGTCAGCACTCGACAATGCTGAATACCAGAGACACGGTTGTTGCACAACAGAGGCGCTGTCTATATGTAGCTGCTGCAGGACTACTACAGGTTGAAGAGCAGAAGAGAAGGCGGCAAGAGCAACAAGAAGGGCTGAAGAAAGAAGAAGAGACAACTCCAAGTACCAGAAGGAAAGCAAGGACAGTGTGAGTTAGGGAATGCTGGCTAGAAGACAGCAGTTGGGACATCATGATCAGCTGTTGACAGAACTGCACAGAAAAGATCCACGATGCTGCAGAAATTATCTATGAATTACGGCATACTGTTCAAAGAAATGGTTAAGAAGATAACTCTTCGTATTAAGAAGCAAGTCACATTCATCTTCAACCATATGCCGACCTGTAGGGGGCCTATTTAAAACAGTTGGCACGCACCGCCACGCAGTGTTGACGACAAGTTTGCGCAGTGTTTACGCAAGTGGCACGCTCCAATGCGTGCCGATGCGAGAACAAAATTCGTGCAGGTGTCAATGTTGTTGCGGAGTTTTAAGCATGTTTAGCATGTTTAGCCTAACACGAGTCCCACAAAAATGGATTTCACAAACCAGAAAATGCCAGACAACAGCGCAACATTTTCTAGCCTGTAAGGAGTTCCGTATGGCGTGTTGCGACATTCAAATTTTACAGCACGACATTCTTTGGTCTGCGGGCGCTGTAGGCCATCCTGCGAAATGTGAACTCTAGTTACTTACTTATTTCCTGTACAGACGATTTATGTGAGGGCGCCACATTTTTACCGAACAAAGCCTAATCAGGTTTAAATGCGGCTTTGGAAACATGTACAGGGTGGTCCAAAAAACGGATACCCAGTTTTATTTTTGGGATAACTTCGGTAATTCAGCACCGATTTTAACCATTCTTTCACTGTTACAAGC
>Ga0209367_1009831_pt1 | contig 12910 bp, 6 predicted proteins | sample WorMetLIZISLAND2_FD_187412 | JGI IMG/M metagenome (GOLD analysis project Ga0209367, IMG submission 187412) | Marine gutless worms symbiont microbial communities from Max Planck institute for Marine Microbiology, Germany - Olavius geniculatus... ... | reverse complement strand
GGGGCTTGCTCCCAGCCCCTTGCCCATCAGGAGCTCATGTAACTAGTCACAAATCTTGATTCGCCTTTCGTTAACACAACAGATATAATTATCAGTTAAATTTTCGATAAAATCTTTTTGATACTGTTAAATATTGGCATTACATCGTATTTTGGCTGAAATGCTTTTATTTGCGGCTACTACAGGTAAGGCTATAGTATACTCACAGACACAGATAAGAAATTCATAAATGTATTTGTCACGGAACAATGTTGGTAAATCCAGCCACAGACTGAAAAAGTTTCATGCAGCTTCCAGCCTGATTCAAATGCTGCTTGTGTTAATGCTCCAAATCGCTTCAGTTTAATGCTCTATGATGTCATAAATTAAAATTACATCACTTCCACAAGCTGCTCACACGAATACACAAGAAAAGTACATTTTACTGATGTATGGACAATAAAAATTTTTGTCTAATATATTGACACACAAAAATCTTTGACCGCCCCTCATTTCTGCATGAAAATATAATTCACTCAAATGCTTTTATTTGTGACCAGCACAAATTTGAGCTATCATATATTCACATATGCAAATGAGAAATTCGTATGCGTATTTGTCAGGGTTTTCACAAAATTAGATTCCACTAGGCCCACTTTTGCAAATCCAGCTACAGACTGGAAAAATGTCATGCAACAGCAAGCCTGATTCTATGCTGTTTGCGTTAGCGCTCTAAATCGTTTCGGTTTAGTGCTCTATATGACGTCATAAATTACAACAACGTCGCATCTGCGACAGACTTGTATGAGTCAGTAAAGGATATACATTACACTGATGTATAGATTGTGGAAAATATTGTTGCACAGTATGTTGAGGCCGGAAACTTTTGGGATGACCCTCATACTAGCACATCAGATTGGTGGCGTGGCGTAGCGGTAGCACATTTCATTTGATCAACGAAGTTACTCTACACTGCACCGGGTTAGTACTTGGATGGGTGACTGCCTGTGGGCAGGTAAACCATCTCGATATTTTACCATCTGGCATAGGTCAACTTAGCCTTTAATCTCTCCGGGGTAGGTAAAGCGAGTAAAGCCAGTCTGTCTGGCTGGGATTAAGGCAGGACGCATTCACCTGTGTCGGGTGGCAGGTAACACTATGTGATCCTATGTGGCAGGTGATGCTCCGTATGGCTCTGAGATGGGTTTCCTATGAAAAGCTATAGAACTTATCTAATTTTAATCAATCAAGTGGACATACTTGGTTGTTACATTGAACGCGTGATTTAAATTGCTTAGCGAGGGTAGAATAGCAGTACAGCTTATCTGCTGTTGATGACATTTCAAGAAAATTGGAAGCAACAGACTTCGCTGCACATTTTTAGGACTTATTTCTCAGTATTTTTAATGTTGTTTGAAAAGTTTGTTGATAAATAACATCCAGATTTGTTTGCTGATATTTTAATGAAATACATATTGAAGCAGCATTTGTAGTAGTCTACATAGTCGCAGTGCACATCATATGATCGGCTGGTAGGTGCAGTATTGTCTGTTCGTGGAAACAAGAAGGAAATATCTGCCGACGGAGCCAAGTGGGTCACTAGTAGATGCACTCGTCAGTGAATCGCTGCAGTCTAATCGTCTCTACGTGGCGTCTGTTCACCCAGACGTTCAGATATGGGACTTCAAGTTGTAAGTTACACTTTCTTGCCGAACTTGAGATTCTGTACTTAGGCTTATGTCATTCACTTCTTTAATGTAGTCGACTGTAGTAGACTAGTAAATTAGTGCATTTCCAGTCGATTGTAAATTACAGTAGACAACAATAGCAGGCGCATATTTAATGTAGGACATGTGATAAAAATTTGTACTTAGTTTAACGGTCTGCATTTTGTCCGTTTTGACTACATGGTTTGGGTGCTGCACCACCATCTTCTACAGCAACCACCAGCTGAATTCTGCAGTTTTTGCTCTTCCGATTGACTGAAAGAATTAATCGATTAATTTCCATTAATTTTTGGAAATTCATCTATTAAAATAATCGGTTACAGCACTAATTTACATTAGTCAATGAAATTTGAAAAATAGTTTATTGACAAGTGCAAAAGTTGATTGTAATGGCACTAGAGCCTACTGTCTAGTTATCGTGACTGTACGATGGTTACATGGATATTAAGCATCAGCACTGAGTAGGTGTGTTAATATGAACTTGAATTTGGTTTCGTCATTTTGTTCTGCTGATGGCATATAGAGAAGTTGCTCATCTTTAAGGCCACAGTTTACCACGGGCTGTGGAATTTTGAGCTGAGCCGCAGAATTTTTCCTTTGCCACAGAATTTTGATATTTCCGCGGAATTTCGCTGAATTTTGCAGAAGTTGAAAATTTGCCGGCAGTTAGTACGATTTTTGACTTTATGATATATTTTTGTTGCGAAAAAAATCAACATGAACTGTCAAAAGTGGTGGGCCCTACTAATAGCTATCGCAATATGACACAATCATAAATAAACACAACGCAACTCGACAGATTGCACTTTGAAAATGAAAAATCGATGGGTAATTTTCTTTGTACGTTGTTAGCATGACTCAGCACAGTATCACTATGCCAGCCGGCCCTTCAGAAACTAAAAGTTTACTTACAAATGGAAGGTCGTGGAGAATCGCGGAATTTTACGATTTTGCCATGGTAAGCCGCAGAATTTTGCAAACTGGCCCACGGAATTTGGCAAAATTTTCTGCAGAAAACTGTGGGCCCTACTCATTTTAAGAGGTGAAAGTTGAAATGATAACATTGTACAAAAAGAAACACTGTGTAAAAACATTATAAAAACAGAAGCAGGTAACTTTAAAAATGGCATAAGCAAGAATCATATCTAGCAGATGTTTTATATAACACATTTGTTATAAAAATCAGTTAATCTAAATAGAAATGTTTATTAATGAATGATTTCGTCATGTCATGTACTGCAGAGCATTTGAGACAGCCGGCGCAGTGACAAGATGTCAACTGGCAAAAAACAAGAACTTGTTAGTAACATTGCCATTTTCTTTGTTATTACTTACATCTCATATCATGTCTGATTAGAATGAATATTGTGACTATTGTCAGTTACTTTATTCTTCAGTTGTTTTGAGGTCGTTGGGTGCATGTTGGCTTTTAAAGCTTCTGAAACAGTACACCGTGGGCCACAAAAAAACGTGTCACTTTACTTTTGTCTGTATCTTTGCCAATTATTGACCGATTTTCAAAATTCTTTGACTAGTGAACTCTGCAGACAGTTTGCAATAATGAGATTATTATATATCCCACCACACAGTAAATGCATCTCTACACAACCTTGTCATATATAAATGTAAGCAAAAACTAATGGTAATAACAAAAATTTAGGTAAATGAAAAAACACTTCAGATCAACATTGCGCTGAATGATTCGTATGACACTAGACTGTGTTAGACCCACACAGTTTAGCGTCATACAGACACTGTAATGTTAGTTTGAAGTGTTTTTTTTCAATTTTACCAAAATGTTTGTTTCTTATTATCGTTATATATGCATATTTCATTGATATATCACAAGGTAGTGTAGAGACGCATTTGTGGTGTGGTGGGATATGTAATAGTTTTGTTATAGCAAATTGTTCGCAGAGTGTGCCAGTGAAAGACTTTTGAAAATCGGTTAATAATTGGCAAACATATAGACAAAAGTAAAGTCTCACGTTTTTTATGGCCCACCCTGTATTTGCTGGAGGTTACTTTCATGGTCCGGCCAAGACTGGAGTCATTCTGGGAAAATGTAAGTAAGTAAGTAAGTAGTCAGCATTTATAGCATTTGTATCAGGGTTTGAATCACGGGCATGAAAAATGGGTCATGGTTACACAAAAACTTCATTGACAGAACTCGTGGTTGTAGAGAGGCTGGGAATGGTATATGTCTATGTGGTATATATCTGTGTGAAGGGGATACAGCTGGCGTTGGAACTAGGGAAATGACTAAGGCTGCGTTTACATAAACACGAGTATGAGTCCGGCACTGTACAGGTTCCCGTATACGAGTTCCGGCAAACACGAGTTTGCATGTAATATGTAAATTTCACTCGTACGAGTAGTTTTTGTGCAGGTCGTATTTTTATCCAACCCGTGTGAAGTAAGCCGCTCGTAAGTAGCACTAGTATAATTTATAAAAGCTGAGGCGCATATTTGACGTCAGAACTGACGTCATTGTGAAATTGTTCATTGTTAGAGGTGCGTTGTGATGGAATATTGCTGTTTTAATAGCGAAGCATTTTCTCGATTCAATTTCATTCAATGTGGCCGACACGCGTTGAGTTATGTGCTTGTACAAGTGACCATGAATGTTCCACTCGTACAAGTGAAGCTTCTGCAGGTCATAAACGGAATCCCGGACTCGTACGCATACTCGTGTCTGTGTGAACGCAGCCTAACAGTGGGGTATTTGTGTCTTTATGTTAGTTTATGTGACTCCATCTATTGCTACATGTATCCAGGGCCAGGTTAAAGCTTTGGGAGAAAGGGGCCCAGACCCAAATATTTTTACGGGGCCTCTTGCACACATGGTACGAAATTACACTAAACCATTCAATTAGGTTCTGTAAGCATTTTATTAAACAACCAAAATTTTTAAAAAGTTGTATATTTCATTGGATGTGACTCATTACATTCAGCTTCCCCAACATGATCTGGGGCAGAGCATTTTTGCTTTAAAATGTGACATCTGGTGGTAGCAATTTTGATTATTTTCCTGAGAATCAACTGACTGCATTTTAGTGTATCTCAGCATGGGGCGTCTAAGAGCGCGTGACCATAGTCGGCCATGGCCTTGTTGGCATATGCGTTAATCTGGCGGCCTTTCTGAGCATGTACACTGTGTCTCCAAAAAAAGTCCCACTTTGTGATTGTCCATATCTTTGCCAGCTATTGACCAATTTTCAAAATTTTTACACTTTCTTTCTCTGGACAACTGGCAATTGAGTGGTTGTTAAATATCCCACCACACCTTAACTGCATCACTGCACTACCTCATGAAATATAAATGCAACACAATTTACAGTAATGTAAGCAAAATGTGTGTCAGAAAATGAAAGACTCCCCAAAGAAAAGTCGGGCTAAATGATTTGTATGATGTTACACTGTATTACATATGTCTAATTGGATATCTGGCATGTTGAACGATGTGTTTGTTTCTAGCCTTCATGGTTTAGTAGGCCTACCGATTCATCTACATTGGTCACGTTCTCTTCAGTACGCTCTGGTGCTTTTTGTCAGCGCTTTTTGTTTTTCAGATTTTTAGTAACTTGTCCAGTCCTTCTCTTTTGCTGGATATTTTCGAAAATTTCCATAAAATTGTTCACGAACTGTATTTTTTGAAACTTGTACATAAGTTCTTAGCCAGAGCTTTGTCTTCAGTGTTAAATGGCATGTTACATTACCAGTGTATCATCGCTGCATTAAAATTATTAGTCACAATCATGTTGTCTGCTTTTCTTTAGAAGCACAACAAATGTATCAAAAACTAAACATTGTTTACTTCTAATATAAAAAATTAGGAAAAAAAATTGTTTCAAAAATAAATTTTTACGTATATATTAGTGTGATTTTACTAATATTTGACAACTTAAGTTTCACGTGGTAGTGTAGCGACACAGCTAAAGTGTGATGAGATGTTTAATAACCACACTATTGCTAACTATCTACTGAGTGTGCCAGTGAAAGAATTTTGAAAATCTGTCAATACTTGGCAAAGATATGGACAATCACAAAGTGGAACGTTTTTTTGACACAGTGTATTTCTGTGTGTGCAGGGGCTTTGGTTATGTGGAGTACGAATCCCGGGAAATGGCTAAGAGTGCAGTGGCTCATATGAACAACGTTAACTTTCGTGGCTGCAATCTGCAGGTTACCTGGGTGAGTGTGGTATTGATTGCATGTTGTGTTACTGAGTCTTTGAATCAGTCCGTTTTATTTCCCAGGTCTGAGCGTCACTCGTGTAGTTGGTCATATAATTGCTAAATTGTGCGATGTACTTGTTTCAGTTGTCTTTGCCGGGTCTTGGATTTTTATTCTTACGTTTCGTTTCCAGTAAAGTATCTCGTATGTGATGTAGAAAATGTTAAGTTTTTCAGAGCCTCAAGGCCTACAGTTTGGTGCTCATGTTTGTTTTTGATGCTGTGGCACGATATGTCGTCTGTCTGTCCGTCCATCCATCCATCCGTTCGTCCATCTGTCTGTTTGTCACGGATCTATTGTGGCTAAACGGTGCAAGTTAGGGCCTAGGTTGCTACTGATCACTAATAGGAAGTCGCATATGACATTTTCATATCACTTTCAAATGACATCAAAATCGATATACGTTGAATGACCTTTAAGGGTCATAATGCACTATGATATGCCAACCGTGCAGTATTGTGGCTATTAACGGTAAGTCGTAGGGGTTTGGCAATGGTACTATTGGATAAGGCGCTGGTGACTTCCTGTAGGCTGTCTATAGTAACCATGTCTTTATCTGCAGCGGTTTGGCCGCAATTTTCAATGGAAAGTTTCAAGCTATAAGTGGCCGTATCTCGGAAACGGTGAGAGATAGGGCCTAGTTTGCTATTGATCACTAATAGGAAGTGGCATATGCCTTTTCTGATTACATGAAAATCATTGACCTTAAATGGTCTTGAAAGTCAGTACTGCAACAGGAACACTATGGGCTGTAGTGCATCTTCCTTAGTGAGAACTTGGCTTTCATTTCTTTAGCCTTCAGCCATCCACTGGTTTACACTACGAGACCACAGATACATGGCTAGTGCATTGCGCTGTTTGTACCCCCAGCATTTACTGGTACTCACTATGTTTACCCACGGAGGGATGGCCAGGCTGAGTTGACCTGCATGGCTGCTTAAATACTGAGATGGCTTACCTGCCTGCTGATAGTTTCCCATCTAAGTACTAACCGGGCTCGGTGTTGATTAACTTCATTGACATGACCAACAATGTTACCGACTAAGCCAAATCACTACCTATGGCACAGATATTGTACACACATGTAGTGTAGCAGTGTTTTATTGATCTTACAGCACAGCAATTATATCCAATTGTGTTTCGTCGTGTCCCAGAATTTGCAACCCCCTTGTTTTATTTGGTTTGTAGTTCATGGATTTCAACGAAATATCATACACTGCACTACGTCACTTCCATTATGATGTCTTCATCTTACCGTGTGTGCTCAGTGTCACGTCATTATGATGTCAGAGTTTGTTTACATTAGGGTTATGTTCAATACGTTGCTACTGACAAAAGGATCAAGCAGCAGCATTGAGGCCAAAGGTGGCCACTTTGAGAACAAACTTTAAAGACTAGTTCAGAATGATTGTCTCCATGACTGTTACAAATTTTGTAAAATATCTGTTAGGTATTGACGATTTTACACTAACTTATCTGTATTGTGTGGCTCGGTCGTCTAACGGTAACGTGTCGGACTTGTAATCCTGAGGTAACTCAGTGGTGCAGGTTCGACTCCGCACCGGGACACTGCCAGGTAACGACCTTAGGCAAGTTGTTCACACACATGTGCCTCTGTCACCAAGCAGTATAATTTGGTACCGGCTTCACTGCTGGGACATAAATAGGCACACCACACGATACACTGGCCCTGTATCCATGGTCTTGCAGTGTAAAAACTGGTGTCTGGCTGAGGGCCTTAAGAAACGGAGATCAGCGCCGCCCTATGGGCCGTAAGGCTCGGGAAGGACTTTACTTTTTTTATCTGTAGTGGGGCCACTAATTTTGGGACACGGTGTATATCATAGTGTATCATTGATGTTTAGTCTGCTGTGCATGCAGGCGTTACTGCCGGCTCGTCTGCAGCGTCGTTCGTTCATTGAAAGTGTGCCTCAATCAGCAGACTCACAGCAACCGGTCTGCAGTTTTTAGTTTGTAGTCTCTGTATAGCAGCAGCAGCAGCAGCAGTAGTAGTAGGCTCACAGGTCGCTTGGTGGCTCAGTGGTTAGGGCGTTGGATATGAGAGCAATAGGTCCACGGTTCAGTTCCCAGCTGCTGCACTACAAAATTACAACTCTGGGCAAGTTGTTCACACTTACCTGCCTGTATAGTTGCAAGTGTCTACATGGTTCCTACTGTCAGAGGAAGTCAGGAAATTTAAGAGTACCTGGGTGCAAAAGTTACCAAAGATGCAGAAAAAATTGTGAATTGTTTTGCAGACTGCGTACAACAGTTCAGAATTTTTCCTGCCCGCTTCGCTCACAGATTTGTACACCATCTTCAAATTTGTTCCGCCGTCTTTGTTTCTGGTGTGATTTGAAGCGATTGAAAATCGACACTGGTATTTTGTGTGAACAAATCAGTCAGGGAAAATGATTAATTTTGTCCTGGAAAGTTAGGGAAAAGTCAGGGAAAATGAATTCTGCACAAAACTAGGAACCACAGTCTAGTGGTTAGTGTTGACTCGTAACTTTCAGGTTACTGTTCGATTCTCACTGCCCTCATTTGCAAGCAACCGTGAGCAAATGGTTAACCTGGTGTGTGCTCAGGCCAACTCAGCCTCCTATCCTCCGTGGGACAGGAAATGAGTAGTAACTTACAGACTATGGGCCTGGTGTGGCTGATTGGGGCGGTGGTATGTCTGCTAGCTGCAAACCAGTTGTTCGTTAACGCAGGCAATGGATGGCCGCATAGTGCGCTGCGGTATCATTAGCTCATGCCAATCAGCTGCCACTTCCGAGATTGTAAACCGATTCTGGTCATAAGTTCATCTCATGTAAGAAGCGCTATAGCAATTACTGGACTTTATCTTTTTAATGAATTTAACACAATCAGCAGCTTCTAAGCTGGTCTGTAGTCTGTGTACTACAGAGTGTTCCAGAAAACGAAGCCACTTCTATTTTTTGAATAGCTTAGTCAAAAATGGCTGATTTCAATTATTTTTGTCATGCAACGTTAAGAAGAAGAAACTTGATGTAAAAGACTATAATTCTATGCACTTTACTCTAATATTGTCACTATGTTATTTTGTGAGATGCAGAAGTTGTAGTTTGGCCATTTACAACAACGAATTCATGGTACATGCTCCAGCATTGGTCTTAGTTGGTGGCGTAGCATAGTGGTTAGAACGTCGGTTCTGGCCGGCGGACTTTCCTTATTTTGTGCTAGACTGATGGACGGCTGCTTGACCATTTTGTGGGTACAGCGTCCACTATCAGTCAACCAACAAGGCCAACTCAAGCTTGCCGTCCCTCCAGGGTCGGTTAAATGAGTAGTAACCCATCATATGCGTTACGGAAGGTGGGGACCTTTGTACAGCTGACTGGGCTGCCTGGCCGGCCGGTGCGCCGGCCTGTGTTTGCAGGCTGCACGCGGCGGCTGTGCGATCGACGGCTCTGGTTAGTGACGAAAAGCGCATTAGAGGTGTACGTCATACACGACGATGTACAGTACTATACAAATTGACAACCTTTAACTTTACCTTTACCTTTGGCCTAAGCCTTGAAGGCTAATTGCCTGGCTTTGGCCTTGACTTTAGGACCACTGGTTTTGGCCTCATCCTTGGCCTTGAAAATGCTGCCCTCAAACCCATCTCTGGAGCTTATCAGTCGGTGATTGACTAAAAGACTTTTGCTGAGTCAGTTCACTGAGTGAAAGCTAAAGCTGAATGCTAAAGTCTGTACTTAGACTATACTTTGACCACATTTCAACTAAACTTTGGTCTAAGTCCATAGACTTTACAAAAACGATTAGAAATGGATGGAAAATAGATTAACCAATTATGCTTGGACTTGCTTATTTAATTGCCACCACCCACTCAAACGACATGTTACATAGCAACTTACATTGTTGCGAGGTCATTACGGCATTTATTTTCGATACCCGCACTTTAATTTACTAAACTTTTGGTACGAAGGGGCTGACTGTAAGTCACTGTCATGTTTTCACTCGGCAAAAGACTTGTCAAAATCACTGCACTTTTTGGTTTAGACTGTACTTTTAACTTTTTCTTCAGCAAATTGGCTTAATGAATGTCTTAAGTCAAAAATAACACCCGGTGTGTCTGTGATGCTCGGAGCAGGCTGAGCTCAGAGTGTTAGCGGCTGAGAAGTCTCTGACTCACGAACTGACTCACTACTGTGTTGATATTCCAGTCGTTGTGAGGTGTATCTGTGAACAGGCTGAATCCGGTGACAGGTCGCACAAGTTGGCTGCAGCCCTCGAGTCAGCCATGTCCATTGTCAAGGAGCTCACCAGCCGACAGCGAGCCAAACAGCAGCAGAAGGTCAGTTAGGCCGCATTCGCATGCATGGACATTCTTTATTGACACTTTTTTGTTAAGCATTATCTCTAGGGCTGCTTGGTTTTCGCTACAGCCTAAAGCTAAAAAAAGTAAAGTCTGGTAGTTGCTGTAGCGCTTCTTACACGAGATGGACTTGAGACTGGAAGCACTTTTACAATCTCGGAAGTGGAAGCTGATTGGCATGAGCTAATGATACCGCAGTGCATTATGCGGCCATCCATTGCCCGTGTCAGCGAACAATTGCATCCATGGGGGTCTGCAACTAGCAGACATACCACCACCCCAATTAGCTGCACTTGGTCTTCATCCCATGGCCCATAAGCTACTACTCAGTTTTCCATCCCACAAAGGGTAGGAGGCTGAGTTGACCTGAGCCTAAACTTTGAAGGCATTGAAGATTGCCATGCCTGTGTTAGAAACTAGCCCCACCGTGGTCGGCCACTGTGTCATGGTGGTGGGGCTTAGTGCCCTGATGACCCGAAAGATTTCTAAAATCCGTGGGTTCGGAGCGAACAAAGAGGCTACCAAAAATTGTTAGAGCAGACACATTACTCTAATCACGCACTGGTTAATTTTCGGCTTTCGTGCTGATTTTGGCTTTACTGCCATCTACGACATTCACAGCTGTTTATCTATGGCTTCACAGCCATCCACAGCTTCATAGCCGTTTTCTGTAACCGTATGCTTACATTTGGGGATGTGCATTGGACCGAACTGATACGGCCTCAGCACTGAGCAGGCGTAACAGCCTGTCCACCCTGGAGGTAAGGTAAGATGAGGTACTGAATGCTACCAAGCTAATATTGTCATATCTCTTGAGCATGTATTGATCTCCGTTTCCTAAGGCCCTCAGCTAGACACCAGTTTTTACACTGCGAGACCATGGATACAGGGCCAGTGTATCGCGTGGTGTGCCTGTTTACAGACAGATTACATTACTGAGTAGCAGGTGTGTTTACCTTTGTGCTGACAGAGGCCTGCATCACGTTTGATAGAGCAACAGCAGCCATGGGTTGCCAACGATGATTTACCTGGCACCTCCTCTTTCTCACCTGTAATACAGCGGCAGCAGTGGGCTGACAACGATGTCTTACCTAACACATCGTCTTTCCCACCTGTTCTCTCACAAGGTATGGTTTGTTTCGTTGTTTAGTTTGTTCTCAAGGTTGCTCATTTTAGGGCATACATCAGAGGCCTATGTTTTTACGTCCTTTGAATTGGCTCATTCTCTTAAACTGTTCTTGAACTGATCACCTCTAAGTTGGATTGAAGTGTTTTGGATGTTACAAGCAGTTTGTGCACAATATTACTCAACTCTTGAGTATTTATGCATTATCAGAAAAGAAAAGAAGTTGTGTAACCTGTTTTGTTTATTGTTTACTGTCAGTTGTGGATGAATTTTGAGACAGACTTGTGTGGGTACACGGAGAGTGGGGTTGTTTGGATATTTTCGCAGGAATTTGTATTGTTTTTTAAAAAAAGGCCAAACTTAATAGGTTTAGGGTTTTTCATCGGTTTTAAATTATTAGCTCTCCAACGGTATAGGTCATTTAAAAAGTTTAAAATTGATAGGTTAAAGAAAACTTTACCATATCAGAATATTTCATGTTGTGGTTGTGATAGCCCAGCAGCTCCTCTCTTCTCATCATCATTAGCAGTGGAATTGTAAAAAAAACGTAAAAGTAAACGTCAAGTCCTTCTCGACCCCTAAGGCCCATTGGGCGGCTCTGATCTCCGTTTTTTTGGCCCTCAGCCAGACACCAGTTTTTACACTGCGAGACCACGGATACGGGGCCAATGTATTGCGCGGTGTGCCTGTTTATGTCCCAGTTTTCGCTGGTACTCATTGCACCTACCCACAGAGGGATGGCCAGGCTGAGTTGACCTGGGTGGCTGGTTACATACCGGGATGGTCACCAATCCAAGTACTAACCGGGCCTGGTGTTGATTAACTTCGTTGACGCTACCAACTGAGCCAGACCACCAGCTGTGGAATTAGAACGTAAAATTTCTTTATGTTTGGAATTCGTTTTTGGGTGGGTTTTTCAAAGTGGGTTTATCCAACAAAACCCAGTGGGTTTCGGGGTGTATGTCTCTTAACGTTGACGTATATGTGTGTTGCTGTTAATTGTGTTTCTAGCATCAGCTGCTGTGATTGATGTTCATTTCTCATCATCAAGAGATTACCTGCTGAGAACGACCCGTGAGGCTTACGTGGAACTTTCGTCGGAAGCCAGTCAGCAGCAAGCACTGAGTCTGCATCAGACGCTGTACAAGGGTAGCCTCATCAAAGGTTAGAGTTAGGGTTGAAGTTGCATTCAAAGCCAATCAGCTCTAAGCATTGAGTCTTATGCAATACATCATTTCATTGAAATAAAGCTATACTAATGAAGAATTGTACAGAAAGATTCAATTGACAGAAACCCTACTGCAGAAAGTGATACAGAGAAAGTTGCACCTCTTCGGGCACATCTGCAGAATGAACGACAGCAGAAAGATAAAGACTTTGGTGTTCGGAATGATGGATGGTTCAAACAAAAGAGGACGGCCTCACCGAGAATGGTCAGATGACATTGAGCAGTGGTGTGGGGCAACCCTGCAGGAGTTAAGCCACACTGCCCTAGAT
>Ga0209367_1009827_pt1 | contig 12911 bp, 8 predicted proteins | sample WorMetLIZISLAND2_FD_187412 | JGI IMG/M metagenome (GOLD analysis project Ga0209367, IMG submission 187412) | Marine gutless worms symbiont microbial communities from Max Planck institute for Marine Microbiology, Germany - Olavius geniculatus... ... | reverse complement strand
GTTATTAGTTATGTTCCTTTCATGGCTGTCATTTGACGAATAAAGGTGTATATATAATTGCTTAATTAACATAACGCGTGAAAAACACATATTGTTCACATTTCTGACACTATGGCTGACATTTCATCCAGCTGTCCATTTTTCGACTGCCTGTAGTAAAATTGCTTGAAGTCTTTATCCACTATGCGAACACAGGCAAGGAGATGATTTCTCCATTAACTGACAGCAGTATCGATAATGTTCTGCTCCAGACAAATCTAGGCTGTACCAGTTACTTCTTGACTTCACAAACATTTCTAAATTTTATCTGGTAGACACACTGCTGCACGACAGTCAAACCTTGTAATAGACCGGCTGTTGGGGCCCACAGATTAAGATAGATAAAATTTATCAACGTTTTTTTATTCATTTTAACACGTATTATGCTTGGTCTGCTTTCCTTAGGTAGTACAAAAGCAGACGTTAGGAGAGGTGGAAAATAAAACACTTATTTAATACCCAGTTGTGTCAGAAATATTTTGCCAAAAACTATTAAAATCTGCTAATCTTTCTTCAAGTTATGATCGATAATGTCGGGGATGTTTTTTCAGGTTTTCTGTTTATTTTAACACATATTTCGCTTGATCTGCTTTCCCTAGGTAGTGCAGAAGCATACATTGGGTGAAGTAAGAAACTAAACAGTCATTTGATGGCAAGTTGTATCAGGAATATTTGTGCCAAAAATTATTAAAATCTGCTAATTGGTTTTCAAGTTACAGTCAAAAATGTCAGGGATGTTTTTTGAGACACAGTGTATACAGGCAACACGTTGTTCATCCGCAAAAAACAGCTTGCGCCCAGTGAAAAATGTTAATGTTGTATATAAAATGCTTATCACTGGAAACGCTGTTTTAGCTTAAAATGCACAACGAACCCTTTGGCGACTGGCTCTGCCCGGACCCTCCGGGGGGCTTACAGCGCCATCACAGACCACAGAGGGTGTGGGGTTTTCGGAAAAGGCAGAAAGAAGATGCAATGCAAAAATGGAGAAAAAAGAAGGAAGGAAAACAAAAAAAGTACTAGTAGGCTAGTGATAAAAGGAGACAATGAACAAGAAAGGAGAGTGGGAAGAAAAGCAAACATAAAAAACAGATAAAATAGTAGAAGATCTATGAGCCCGCGAAAACGTTCACACGGCAAGAGTTCCAGGGAAACGGCCAAACTTTAACTTACTCTACGGTCGCACCTGCACAGCACTGCTGCCTATTTCTACCATTAGAGCGGCATAAGGAGTTGACAATTCCACGGGTATGATCATGCGCGTACAAACAAACGCTTATCGATTTAAACGTCTCTATTTCTTATCCTGAGTTTTAAGACGCTGCATTAATCCGTTTTAAGTCTAACTTTAAGTTCAAACGAACGATCACGCAAGCCTGAATGGCTAGCGGCCGTTAAAAAAGGCGCGTTTACCTGCGTCGGGTGGCAAGTATAACACTGTGATCCCATATGGCAGACGACGCTCCGTCGCTCTGAGATGGGTTATGAAAAGACACTGTAGACAACATTTAACTTTTAACCATTAATAACTAGAAAGCAGTCATAGCCCGAGGTATTTCCGTCAAGGCAAAGCTATTCGCCAGGTGGCGTCACCATCTTTACTTTACCAGCAGTTCCCTTTTGCCCCCTTTAACGCAATAGTAACGAAAATTTCAAAGTGATCCAAAATCCAGAATTCCTGCCGGATCACCCCCAAAATGGAAACACTGGTAGTTTGTGCCATGCCCGACGTACTCTCAAAATTTCAGAAAGATCCGTCCACAACTTTTTGAGTTATCTTGCTAAAACACAGACAGACAGACAGACAAACAAACAAACTCTGACAAAAACATAACCTCCTTGGCGGAGGTAATAAGAAGCAAATTAACTTGGACGTCGTGGCGTCCACATCTTAAAATTTGGGCGTACGGACTGAAATTTTTGGGCGTATTTACGCCCAAACGTCCGCTATTGAAAACCCTGTGTAGCACAATAAGAAAGTATATGATTATGCTAGGCTGAAACGCTTTACGATGTTATTTATATGCGACAAATATTATAGAATTTTGCTGCCAATACAATTTCAACCTTCAACTACCCAGTGCTATTCCAGTTAAACGAAATAAAGAAAATCTTAGAAGTTAGAAGTTTTCGCAACACGGCAACATTTTTATCAATTTTCATGACATTATTCTTCTTCATGACAAGTCTAGGCGGTGACGCATTTTGTTCAACTGATTAGTTTTTTAAAACTGATTATAGCTTTCAAAAATTTTTCTTACTTCGAACGGTTAATAACGTAATCGATTTTTCTGATAAAATGTAAAAAGAATCATAGCAAATACAAACAACGTTATAGACTACTACCAAGTATTTGTTAACTACTCCTCAGCATTGCATTTTCAGCTATTGACCAAAAAAAGTAAATAAAACTTGTTTATGGCTTGTTCAATTTACAAAGCGACGGAAATGCACTGAACTAAACAAAAGTTTATTTCGCAAAGAATACTCTTCTAAGTAAGTTCAGTTCTGTCACTATGTTCACATCTTTAAGCATCTTATACATCAGTTAAGCAAGCTTAAGCGAGTTGTCTTGCTGACTCACTGACAAACAAACAAACAAACAAAGTCTGGCAAAAACATCACCTTCTTGGCGGAGGCAATAAAAGTACAATTTAGTTTAGTTCGTGTGTACCTCGTTGTTGGACAGTTCAAACCACGGCTGTCGCCCGTAGGTGAATATCTCCCACAGCAGGATGCCGAAGCTCCAGATGTCGGACTCAACAGTGAACGTTCGATACAACAGGCTCTCGGGAGGCATCCAGCGTACCGGTAAAACGCTGTGATTTCCCATCTGCGACAAAAATAATGTAGGCCTACTATCAGCCATACGCAGTAGTGGTGTTACATTTTTGTTTGGGAAACGTCTCCCCGTCTTTCCGTTGGCCCCTTTGGTCTAACTAAAAGCTGTGAGTAGATTAAGACATGTATTTGTATTTTTTTTAAATTTTTAGATGCTCAGAAAAAGGGGCAATTTTCCACTTCACCTCTGTGGGCAAATGCTACTGTATCACTGTTTTCTGTTGTGTTGATATTATTTAGGGGAAACGACGTTCCCTCCAAAATATTCTCATCGGCAATGGCGACGATAACACCGCGTGAAAGCAAAAAATGTTGGAAAAAGTTAGCCAAAAAAAGGAAATTTCAAAGATATCCTGGGTGCATGCTAAACTTTACGTGCAGTGTCGTACCGTATCATATCCTAAGATTTGTTGTGTGCCGCTACAAATTCGCAATTGTAGACGATAGCGAGTATACGTTTTACTTGGGCAAAATTTGTTATTCCAGCGCAAGCGATTCCGCTTATTTCTACGCACTATACAGCTCTCCGTAACGTGGTCTGTCCGTCTGTCCGTCTGTCGTCTGTCACTTTCGTGCCCGTGCGTAAACCGTTCGACGGATTTACAGGGTTGGCCAAAAAAGTAAGCTATATTGCACTTTGTTCATGACTTCGCTAAATATTGATCAATTTTCACAATTTTTTCACCAGTAGACTCTGAAAAAATTGCTACTCAGTGGCATGCACGCCACACTTATTATGTCGCTACACTACCTTGTAAAATATAAATATTCTAAAACATACAATATCTACAGATGGGCTGAAAGTTTAATGGTAAATTTTTTTACGTATTCAACTTAAATGTTAAAATATGAGTTATAGTAAGTGTCAAAAACATTAGGAAATATAATAAGCATTTTTTTCAAACAATTTGAACGATTTTACTCCGCACTAATTTTCAATATACATTAATGCTTGTTAATGGCTGCAATCCTGCTTAGTTAACTGCATGAGCATACAGAGCAATGCGTTTCAGTTGTGCGGCTCTACAAGCTGTGCACTATTTTTGAAACATGAAAACTTACTCCATAGCTACACCTAAAACTTTCTGTCACTTTTTAAAACTTATATTTAACATTTTACCTTAATACTTTGAAAAATTTGCCACTCCACCTTATTACCATCTGTAGATATTGTACGTTTTTTTGATATTTATATTTTACAAGGTAGCGTAAAGACATAAAGGTGTGGTGTGCATGTCACTGAGTAGCAAATTTCTTTCAGAGTCTACTGGTGAAAAAATTGTGAAAATATGTCAATATTTAGTGAGGATATGGAAAAAGTACAATAGCTTACTTTTTTGGCCCACCCTGTAGTTGCAATGTGGCAGGGGAACTTTCAGGGTCCAACGACACACTGTATTGGGAGGGTTTCTTAAACCCCTCATGAAAAAAAAGATATTTGGGGTCAAACCTCTAGCCAAAACATGCAAATTGCAAATTGCTGCTGCTGCACCTGGCAAATTCAAAAAAGCGATTCCACATGTTACCAAACTTCTTTGGTCTTCGTTTATTTTTCCGCACTTTGAGCACGATTAAATATTTAAAAGCGAAAGTATAGTGTGCACAAGACAAAAACAAGACAAGTTGATGAATTGAGACGAGGGGTCCTGCCAACTTCCACACATCTATGATTGCTTACTGTCCGCGGCAGCGACATCTGGCGGACAGTCGACGAAGGCAGCAAAATAATATTTTGATGAATAACGAATACGTATAACTTATTAAGCTAATACCTTGAAGTAGTCTGAGCTGTAGAGGTCACGTGACATGCCGAAGTCACCTATCTTGACCTTGAGCCTCTGTCCTACGAGACAGTTGCGCGTGGCAAGGTCACGGTGTACGAAGTGCAGTGACGTCATGTACTCCACGCCGGCTGCCACCTGACACGCCACGTGCACCAGCTGCGGCACCGTCAGCTGCTTCACTGCGCCCACACCGCAACCGGAAGTCGGCGACAACATGGCGGCGTCCGGACCGCGAGCTCTACACAATCATGCGACGCCAGTGACTGTGCAATCAACAAACCGGGTAGAAATCGGGGCAAAATAAAGAAAGGGTTTTTAGGATTATGACCCGAAACGAACTCGATGATTCTTTGTGGACCTCAGACGACATTGCACAATTTTATCAAACCAGAGTAAAAATTACGCCTGTAGGAGCGACCATAAATAGACAGACAGATAGACTGACTAATTTGTTAACAGATACAAGTGATTTTACGAGTATAATCGGTCGCATGCTACAGCAATAAGACAGATAACTGAACAGGCTTTGGAGAGCACAAACTGCAGTCTTATTCCACGACGTTAAATTGCCACACAGTTGCGTGCAAATTTAGGCTTATAACGAAAACTGTTGGCATTATAATGACTAACAAAAAACCCGCCCTATTGGCAGGAAAACCTTTAAGTGACCGTCAATCGCCAGATGGCACCATGAAGCACTACACGCTGCGCTAAGCACTATACTGATGGCCGGCCGGCAACTCAACCCCCCTCAGGCTGTGCGTGGCGAAATGTGGAAGGCAAGGTGGGGGCGCACGTACCTAAGGCCCAAGGACTCAAACGCCGCGGTCGGGGTCCGCGCGTGCAACAGAGAAGACACCAAAGAAGTATGACAGACAGACAGACAAACAAACTTTCCACGCATTATAGTAAGATGCCGACACATAGTGAGTAACAGTTAAGCATCGCCATCATTTTACCTGAGGAACTGATTAAGGTCGCCGTTCTCCATGTATTCGAGTATCAGCAGGGGCGGAGCCTCGTCGATGGAAATGCCGTACAGAGAGATAATGTTCTCGTGCCTCAGGCCGTCCAGTAGCTCCGCCTCTCGCTCGAAGTCTCGCAGAATCTCGTCGCGCGCGTGACTTCCGGAAGTCGCCGCCAGCAGCTTGGGCGCTTTGACGGCGACGGTGGTGACGTCACCGGTGGCGGGGCAATCGGAGCAGACTCCGAGGTAGACCGCGCCGAACTCACCTTCGCCTAGCTGTCGCACCAACTTCAGCCGACTCCGCGCTATGTGCTCGATACCGCGGCCTGTATAAATAATGAGTACGTAAGTAACGATGGAAATTAATTTATAGCTTGATGCACTGTGTCGAACGTACATGCACGCATGTCAAAAATCTTCAATCACGTCACAATGTAACGTGGTTTAGTGACACTTAATCGGGCGACACTTGAAGGGCGCTGCGCTAACGTGGTTCAACTTTGATCGCGCGACAGCTAGCGAAGAGCGGAGCAAAAGTAACACAGTGACTGGTGGCAAGAGTGTCACCGGTCCTCACGCCACGTAACGTTAAAATAAAGAAACTATTCCTACTTGGTACGATTTGCCATTTAGCTGAGTATAAATTTATAATAAATTTTTATAGAAATATCTATTGGTTGCTATGGTAAACAAAAATGTTGATTTTTGGCACTTTGTAAATTGCATGTTGTTCACAGATCACCATTCAGTATTTAAAGGTGACTCTAAATGTGGACTGTGTATTATATGTCACTACGTAAGGTGTTTTTCATAGATGTTAAGAAAATTATGACTATTATCTATTTTGCATGTTTGTGTCAACTGGGAGCGATTAGAAGCGCACAATCTACAGGGGCAAGAGTGACACCATTGCAGTGACTGCTACTTTTGCTCGATTTTAACCTGTTGAACGTTATTAATGCTTTCTTTTGCTATTCCTTACATTAATTTGATTTTCATTTACTGTGTTTTATGTCAGTTGTTTCATCCCAGGTCAAAAAAACAAAACTGCATGAAACGGTATATTTGCGTCATCTCATTCTGCATACTTACAGGCCTAGCAAATGTTATAATACTTAACATATGATGCATGCTCAACAATAAACATGCTATTGTTGTACAGCTTTTTAGAGCCCTTTGAAAGAAACAGCTGACTTAATTGTATTTGGTGTGGTGCTGAATGGGGCATCGGGTGTCACTCTTGCCCCTACCAAGGGGCAAAATGAGACACCCGAAAGAGGACCAGTTTAAATTATTATGCAGGCAAAATAACAGAGCCAATGCTGCTTTCTATACTACAAATGGATAGCTTAGTGTTTGCTCAGTGTTAATAGTTCACATCTGTCAGAAATAGTACGTACTGCTTCTGAGTGCAGCATTTCTTAGAAAAAGATGTTACTCTTGCCCTATTCTCCCCTGAACGGCGACAGTTCACCGGGCGACAATTCAGGCTGCATCCACAAAGCCAGAAAATCATGTTAAGCCTTCAAATTTTCGGTCCTTTTGGGAGCCGCCGGTCTCTAAAATTGCAGTCCAAAAATGTTTATTGACCGTAAAAATACTAGTGTATTTTTTGTTTTGTTTTTTCGAAGTTTCAGTAGAATAAAACTGTTTGCATTTAGTCTCTTATGCCGCAGTATGCATACTTTAGTTCTGTTATAAGTAGGCCTACTAGTCAGTGCATCACTTTGTTTTTGGCAGTAGTTGTGTACACGAAATGTCAGAAAAAGTACTACCCCATCCAATTTTCGCCCAGACTGGAACTAAAACACACAAAAAATTTCCAACTCCTCTCCACAGAGGTAAACATGTTATTGTTTGTGCACTAACTGGTCTATCTAGACCCCCTGTAGTCTCAGAGCTAAGCCCTAAACCGCGGGAAAAGATACGCGTTGACAACTTGACGTGCGTATAAGATAAGTGCGTTGAAATGCCTGTGGCGTTGACGTCAGCTACAGATGAGTAGTTGTCATTTTCCTGCATCAACGTGTTGCCCATTGACTGCATTCCGAGTGCCAGCTGTACCTGCTCCGCTGCATCCGCTACCTGCAACGAGCATCGCAGACTGACAAACAAAAAGCCCAGCTGTCGCTAAGGAGGGCCGACAGTTTCTGAGATACGGCGACTAATAGGTTAAAACTATGTATTAAAAATTGCGGCCAAACCACTGCACATGGTTACTATTGACAGCCTATAGGAACTCGTCATCGCCCTGTCCAACGGCACCATCGCCAAACCCTTACGATTTATTGTTTAGCCACAATACATTTCCTTACAGACAACAAACGACAGACATACCACAACTCTTACCAGACGGCTTACAGTTCAACGGTCGGCCGAATAAACCCTGGTCCATAAAAACGTGCCAACGAACTTTTGTTCATATCTTCGCCAAATATTCATCGATTTTAAAAATCTCTTTGGACGCCACGGCTAAAGTTGTATAAAAAGTGCAGCTGCATGGCGAGCCAGCGAAAAATCGCTCTAGAGATATAAGATGTTCATGAACTTGCCATTCCGCTTCTTGATAAATTGCTGTGGTCGTTGTTGGTACCTGTAGTGCGGTGTCAGCGGCGTGTCCGGTGGCATCTGTCGGTTTGGTGGTTCGGACGGGCGTGCTGTGATGCCGACGTCTCCAGCCGGTGTAGCACAGCAGCTTGACCAGATCATCCAGCTGAACGCCTCGGCCTAATCATTATATCATCAGCAGCAGCATTATTTACTTTGCCAAATAAAGACAGGTTGGTGGCGTGACGTAGCGGTAACGCGTTGTGTCCAATCAACAAAGTTAACCTACACCGGTTCGGGTTAGTACTTGGATGGGTGACTGACTGCGGGCAGGTTAACCATCTCGGCACGTAACCAGCCGCCTAGATAAACTCAGCCTTTTATCCCTCCGGGGTAGGTAAGTCGAGTACCGGTACTGACCTATCTGGCTGGGGTTATGGCGGGGCGCGTTTACCTGTGTCGGGTGGCAGGTAACACTGTGTGATCCCATACGGCGGGTGACGCTCCGTAGCTCTGAGGTGGGTTACCTACGAAGAGCTATAGCATTTAACGCAGTGGCGCTGGAGCAAAGGAGATGAGCAAAGTGAGACAGCTGCCTCTTCCGTCCTAAACTGTTGGCTGTTGGAGAACTGTAGGAAAAATCTGCTTCTTGTAAGAAAACATTTTTGTCGTCCAAAATGCCCAATTTGGGGCTGAATAAACTCCCATTTAAAAAAAAACTTAGAGGCAAAATTGAAATTTTGGGCACGCATAATCTTTTCTGTCGGCAATCTGCAGTTGTCTGAGTCAAAATATCGTCGGAAATTTGTCGACTCTCTCGGAAGATTGCAACTTTCTACCGCGCTTACTTTAAAAACTGAGGTTGATATATGGGTTAGCGTTGAGATCGGGAATGGGGTTTGCAAGTTTCAGATTTACTCAAAAATTCGCAAATGGCCACGAGATTATCGTTCTCTAACGTAATCTATAGTATGGTGGCTGGCGTCGAGGTCATTATTGGAATTTTTTTCCCCAAAGTTCGTCAAATGGTGCCTGCTGTCGAAGACCGAGAGCGCAACATTTTACCAACTGAGGGAAACATTTTTTCAATGATGATCGATGACCCCAGTTGCGAACATGTTTTGCGTTGAGGTATAGCAATGTAAACTATGTAGGCCTGCCTGCTAGATTTCCTCGCCCAGTCGCTACGACCCCATCACTGGCGCTGCTACTTGTCTGGTCTCCTGCATGCTTGAGCCGGCGACAGCGTCGTACGACTGTTAGCAATACAACAAGTGACGTCATCAGTAGCAGACCTCCCGCAACCACTGCGCCTTTCACCAGCCGCTGTACACAAAAGCAGAGTAATAGGGTGTTTACACGATCCAGCAAACGTCCAGCATTAGCACGTGTATTTTGAATACATTTTCTGGAAGTTTGCTAAACGTTTGCTGGATCGTGTAAACACCCCATAAGTATTGGTTCACTTCACAGACAGTATAGAAACCCAGCTGTCGCTAGGAGAAGCCAGCCGACCGTACTAGTAGTAAAAAAAGAATGACGTCATCGAGCATTTTGCTGGTATGGACGATAAAATTAATACAGCAGCAGACAAGTTGATTGATGTCAGAAGTTGGGTGGATTAGATAAAAGCAAATCAAACCATGGATGTAAAAAACGTTTTTTTTACGTTTTTTTTTATTCTTGTCACGTTTTTAACGTTTTTTAAACGTTTTTTAACGTTTTTTTTATTTTGCTCAACGTTTTTTTATATATATTTTTTTAAAAAACGTACATTAAAAATCCCATCAGCAGCTTCGTGAAGCACTTCTGAAACCACAAAAACGAGTTAATAGGTCATAGTGATGTAGTTTACATAGTTAGTCCAAATAAAATTATAAAATAAATTTTTCAACTAGTATATTTGGTTAGTTTAATGCTATCGTCTTATGACCACACAGTTGAATTGAAATTAAAATAAAGTTTTCACTATTTAACATAGTTCCACGTACATAGCACTTACATCATTAGGCATTAGGCAAAAGGTTAAACAAATTATGGCTAACGTTTTTTATTCAACGTTTTCATACGTTTTTTTATTCTTCCCACGTTTTTAACTTTTTTAACGTTTTTTTTAATTTTTCCTCGAACGTTTTTTTGCATTTATGAATCAAACATATGGTGACGGTAAAACAAAAGGTGGAACAACAAGCACAACATTGGATAGTTCTAAGAGAAACAGTGAAACGCTGGTGAACGGTATTGTCTACTACGCGTAAGCAGTGCTGGGTAGTAACGCGTTACAAAGTAACGCGTTACTCTAACGCGTTACTATTGGCCCGGCGTAACGTTGTCAGTAACTAGTTACTTTTTAAAGTAACTAGTAACGTAAGCAACGCGTTACATTTTTTAAAATTTAATGGAATAAAAGCAGCCGGAGACCACTGGCAGCAGAAACAGTCATGAGTGTGACACAGAAAACTCCTTTTGTTCCGAACAGCACTAGATGGAACTCGTTCTACATGGCTGTTGCTAAGATACATTCCATCATTGAGAACCAGACAGACTCTGTTCTGAATTCACTGTGTGAGAAACTAGGTCTGCCTGTGTTTAGACTAAATGAAGTGAATTTCGCACTTGTCAATAAAATGTTTGTTGCTAAGAACACTGCTCTACCCTCAAGTGCTGCTGTGGAACGGCTATTTAGCATTGGAGGGCAAATCTTGACTCCTCAAAGGAAAGGGCTCTCTGATGAACATTTTGAAGAACTGCTGATGTTGCGTGCAAACAGACATTTAGAGGAAAACAGCTAAACGCATGAGTTTTAAATGTTGATGACTAATGAGTTGTGTTGTGTCTCGGGACATTTATGAGTCTTCAATGTTTTGTTGTGGTGCTTAAAATACTGATTTAGTACAAACCGTGTTGCCACTTGTAACAGTGCATTATTAGAATGCTTATGAAACAGTGTAACTAGCAAAGTAACTAGTTACTTTTTTATAGTAACTAGTAAAGTAACTAGTTACAATTTTATAGAAGTAACTAACTGAGTAACTAGTAATATTTTGGGGACAGTAACTAGTAACGGTAACTAGTTACTTTTGGAAGTAACTAGCCTAGCACTGCGCGAAAGCTTACTCTGCTCGTTGCCGTATGCATGTCGCTCGTCGCTACATTTAATGTTTCATAGTCCTGTCTTACTTATTTAATATTCGAGATCGTACTACTTCCGGTATCAGTAGCCTACATAAGCAAGAAACTGTTTTCACGAACAAAGTGCTGCAGACGAAAACTTTGCGTTGCAAATTGCGGCCAAACCGCTGCAGATAGCGACTTGATTCCTGTCGACAGCGTACTACCAACGCCCTAAACAACAACGCCGTCGGCCAGCCCCTAAAACTTACCGTTTAGCCACAATAGAAAACGTTACAAACGACATATGGACAACACATCGTACCACAAATGCGAGTCTGCGATCGTTAGTAGGCCTACGGTCAGCTAAAAAGCAACCATAGCGGTTTGAAGCACATTACCTATGGGAGCAAAACTTTGATATTTCTTATAATGAAAACGACACCGCTAGAATAGACCGAATGAATAGAATATAACGCGAAAAAATTGGGACATTTGTGATGACCCGAAGTCCCGCGTGTACGTCATCGGGCAAATATAACTGGGTTCAGCGTCCAGGAAGAAGTGTCAGGTTCGTATGTGTCCTGTGATTGATAACTGAAAATGAAAAAAACTGGCAATGGATCGAGACGTTGGTTGATTTAAACGATGCATCGCAATCTATATGTGCGGTGAGTCATAAAACAGGACATCAAACTCTCGCCGTGTCTTGTCGATGCAGAAAATACAAGCCTGTGATCTATTTATTTTACGAATCTTCTAATGCACGCTATTGCGTGCGTGCTATATGATTTCCGTGTTTTAGTGTTTAGAAGTATTGTGACTCACTAGAATTTTTTTCTGGATTTAGTGTTTGAATAAAGCTTTTATTTGATGACCGTTTTAGGCATATTTCGAATTTCTTGTTCGGTGTGGGCTTCACTAGCAAAAAAATATCGAAAATATTCCAATATTAAAACACAGACAAAAGTTTGCTGCAGTTTTTCAAAGACTCACGGTGTATTTGATAACAACTTTCATTGCGTGGTGCGTGTTAAAATGTCGGGTAATATGTTTGTGCCCCATACACACTAAATTTACACTGAAACCTCCCGATGACAGAAACGCCGGAGCGTTTTATGACGCGGAAAGCACTGACCACGCTGGTGGCGCCATCTGGCGAGTCGTTCAGACTCATCCTCAGCGCATCCGAGCGAGCCGTGACGTCATCTCTCCCTGCTCCAGCGTCTGAAGCCGCCCGAGAACGATTCCGCGCGCTGGACATCGGCCGCTGCTGGCGAAACGGCATATACTTCATCAAGTCGGGCGGCAACTCCGGACCTAAAATTAAACCGCATATTGCAACCAAGATGTAGCCTAGCCGCGGCCCGTCGTCAACGTTGGGGGTTTGCATTGGCGCAGCCATAAAGGGCAAATGCGGCATGTGCCCCCCTTACGTCGTATGTGCCTACTTAGTCACTCAAAATATCGCCAAAATGTACTAAAACACTTCATCGTTAAATATTCTTGGCTAGATTAGTTGTTTACATAGCTTTCGCACGACAAAGATAAGTTTTCGGGCTTTTCTCTCACGTCTAAACTTTAACAGTTACTTACAGTATATTTTAATAGTTTAATAGTTT
>Ga0209367_1009826_pt1 | contig 12913 bp, 4 predicted proteins | sample WorMetLIZISLAND2_FD_187412 | JGI IMG/M metagenome (GOLD analysis project Ga0209367, IMG submission 187412) | Marine gutless worms symbiont microbial communities from Max Planck institute for Marine Microbiology, Germany - Olavius geniculatus... ... | reverse complement strand
ATTTCACATCTAAATCTCCAAGGTCACTGGACCAAACTTCACCGTACTTGTTTCGCCTGACGCAGGAGGAATCGCCATACACGGAATGACTATCCGATTTTGAATATCTTCATTCGTTTCGGAGATATTCGCCGCCGAACTTCGAAGTCGTCCGAAATCGGGCTAAATTTTGCATGTTTTTGGCCCCTGAAATTTTTTTGGGGTGCGCCCCGAAAAATTTTGGACCGGCATTATAAAATTCGGCCTAGTACTGACCATCGCGCAAAATTTCACGCCGGTCGGCCCACGCATCTCGGAGATTTCGCGAGTGGAAAAAATAAAGAAAAAACATCATGCGTAAAACATAAGTCCTTCCGAAAACTATCGTTTTCGGGCGGACTAATAAAATCCTACTATGCAGTTACATAATTCTCAAACGATATGCAGACAGTTCTAGCAGCATCTGATCTGGAGTAGACAAATGACTTAAGTATATCGACATTATTTAAAATAGCACAATAAAATGTAAAAACATATCGTGTTAAACCACATCACTACTATGATACTGAATATGCCTACTGATGCCAATAAAACTTCATTTTGCATATCATGGTAAGATCAGTTAAAAAGCTGGTAAGCATTTAGATGACAACAGAAAAGACACAGAATCGTTTGAACTAAAAATTTGCTGACCACAGCAAACATTAGGCATAACAGCAAAATAAAACAACGATCTGCCCATGGCGAGAGTATTATAAAATCACACCACTTGCTAAAATGTACGTTATAGCTGTAGCGCTCAATAATTAATATTTTTATTGCAGTCGTAATCAGATACGCTATGAAAATATAAGATGCAATCATACAGTAGACGAACAACAGTAAGTTACTGTCAGATAGGACATCCAGTATGCTTAGTAGGCCTACCATACTGTGTAATGAAAAACTGTACTGCGAATGCCGAGTAGAAGACGTCTTTTATTAGAATGATATTCACTGCACCTTAATCAGAATTTACTACGATAACTGATCTGGACTTCCTGCTATTGTTATTGGCAGTAATAAATGGATTGCGATGAAACTTAATGTCATTTGTGACTCGAAAAACAAACGCCAGCGGACGTTGCCGCGTTCAATGGACATGGCGATTACACAGAGCTCTGAGAAATGGATTATAGCCCCCAGGCAAACACAATCTCATACTATAACAGTCTTAATTCCTTGTTGTTGCACGACGATATTTTGCAGTGATGTTAGGACTTGGCTTTACCCTTAAGGCCGGAGTTTTTGGCATGGGAGCCCAAAGTCTTGGCATTGAGCCTAAAGCCTATAGTTTTGCCACTCAGTTGAATGCATTGTGTCAAGATAACCCTTTACTGTGTATTTGTAGACCGATGGAAAATGGTAATTGGATTGTTTAATCATGCTCTGTGTTGCTTTTATGTTTGTGTAATTGGGCCCAAGCAGTGTATCTCAGTTATAGCTGTGCTCCATGTTGTAGATTTGTAGTTTTTTTTCTCTCTCTCTTTTTTTGTAGTTGTGTAATTTTTCTTTCTGTAATTCATTGTTCATGTTTTACTATGGGCCTTGTGCCTGCAATAAAAAGTGATTGATTGATTGATTGATTGAATAGACGAAGTGCGTTAGGCCTAGGCCTATATATGCGATTTTTTTACCGCTATCTATACCGGTAAGGCTATACATTTTCGGCAAAAGACAGTAAACTACTTTATAATCTTTCACATTCCGATACATGAAATCTGGTGATACACGGACGCTAATGTGGCTAATGTATCGTTACAGTCAGTGACGCTCACTGTCGTAGCCATAGGGGGCCGGGACTGGAGGCACGTGACCCCTACGAGCCTAATCAGTTACTCAAAATAGTGCCAAAATGCGCCAAAACACGTCACTTTCACACACAAATGCTAACATTTTCTGCGGAAGATCTTTTCCCCGTGGGGAGGGGACACCCCTCCCCATATCCTACCCATCAAGTGCCCCCACTACAACTAGATTCTGGTTACGGCACTGGTGACGCTCAGGCTTGTTTTTAGGCTTACCCCAACATTTTTGTTGTGGTCTCAAACTGTCAGACTTGGCCTTGGTCACGAAGCTTGGATCTTAGCCTATCAGCCCAAAGTCGTGGCACTGGTATTACAGAACGTTGTTTTGGTCTTGGTCCCCGCGTCTTATGACCACGTTAGCATCACAGTCTGGAATTCTATCATGCCCGCGTGTTTCTCTGGAGCATTTGCGGGGCAGGGCGGGATCATATTCTATCGTTTAGGCCTATATAAATTACTTACTTACTTACTTACTTACTCACTCTGGTCGGGCACAGTAAGAAAGTATTGCGGAAATCGACTGAAAACAAGGAAAACAACGCCAAGCGAGGGTGTAAACATTAAGGGCCGCTGTAAGTAAGGCAAGCCGTAAATAGTGAAAGCCCTTATCTTGAATACGAGAAAGCAATGAGAAATATTTACAGTTATCTGTGCAAGTATAATTTCGCTTTTAAGGCAGTATTTTTTTCTATACGCGAAGCTACATTTTAAGCTAATTTTTTGAAACAAATTATATATTTTTAACGTGCCTTTTTGTTGTTCTCAAACACTTTGGAAAGTTGAATCAACAAAAGCCCTGTTTTTTAAACATTTTTTCGTGGAATATGCAGACTGCAAATCCGCCCTAGGGGCCCCCTGATTGTGGAAGGCAACCGCCCCCCCCGCTTGCTCAGTGCCACGTTGGGCACAGGACGACGACGTTAAATCGTCACGCTGGTTCCAATAATTCGGTGTCGACGCCAATTTCTCCAATTTGTGAGCAGTGCACGCTCCTCCATGAACCGGCCGGTCGAGCCGTGTCGCGGGAATTCACCCAGGACCAGCGGACAATAGCCACAACTCCACTTGCAACGATCTGTTGTCAGCGGCTTCTATCCCCCAAATATGGAGTTAAAATCGGGTGCAAGTTCTTTCACACCTTCAAGCTCAAGTTCCCCCTAACTTTTGGGCTCAAGCCCCCTCCCCTCCCTTTGGGCTCCTTGTTAAGGGTGTATATTGCCCTGTGAAAAATAGGGGGAAGCTGTGTTATATGTATTGTTTGCTCAGTGAAATATATAGGACAAATTTTGATCTACATCCTTAGCAAAACTTTCTCCCCTATTTTTCACTGGGCGCAAGCTGCGCCCACCAAGTTAGGGATAGAAGACGCTGTCTGTTCTGGACTGTTTGTACAACATGCTGGACATCCAAATCCACAACCGTCGAAAGACTACAGCACATCCAGAACAATTTGTGCAACAAGTCCGTATAAAATCGAAGGCCGTCAACGAATTTTGTTGTGCGAATTGTTGTCCAACTAATCTCTACCACAAATTGAAGTAGTGGAGTTTAGGCCAAAGTGACGACCGCCCGACTTCCGGCTACGTGACGTCATTGCTGGTCGCTGGCGACTTTGAGCTGTCTGTTTTATATTTTTTTTCTATCAACCGCATGTTTTGTTTTCTAATTATGCAATATTTTTCCACAAAGTCGCGCTTTTTCATGGCATTTCTGTTGGGTGTATATTATCTTCCTCGCAATATCCTTCACTTGAATCTGAAAGCATGCTCCTCTAACGATTAATCTATGCTTTTCTATCAATGGCACTGTTGATTGTCAACTCTTCAGATAGATCCATTACTGTAATCGGCGATTGGGATATGAAAAGTGATGGCAGCGCCGTCAGCTTGCCATGCAGTTGGTTTCAATAACTGCTGCAGCTGAAAGCGACCGGCCGAAGTCAGCAGCAGCAGCAGCGGCAACGGTCGTGACGTCATGCGAGATGAATACGACCTTCAAGGTCGTCCAAGGTCAATAATTTTCACGTACTCTAAAAGAAGGGCGCATGGCACTTCCTATTAGTGATTGATAGTAACGTTAATGGCCCTATCTCTTACTGTTTCCGAGATACGGCCATTTATAGCTTGAAACCTTCCATCGTGACGTCATGCGGGATAAATACGACCCGCTACGTTATTGGCGCAATTCTGCAATCGTTCTTCCGATGAAAATCTGTCAGCGGCATGCGTCTGTCCGTCCATGGAACAGTTTCATCAGCTGGGCTCCGTGTGCAATAGCCTGGTCTGATCTGTCGTGTCGTCGCTGAGTTATTACCCCACCGTGCGCGTTTCACGTCCAAAAAGTAAGTAAGCAACTAAGAAATTCTTGTTGCACAGCGGCCAAACGCCATCGGAATAACATAAACTATAACATAACATAATTATTGCAAGTTAATACAACGTAGATGCATAACAAAAATTTAAAAAAAATAACATGACAGAAATGGTGTGGGAAAGCTACAGCAGATTTGCATACAATCATCTAGGTCTAATAGAGAAAAAGTTTATTTTCCAAAACTACAACAAAATATGTAACAATACAATAGTTGATGACATAGAAGGGTGGCCAGAGAGGTATCTGCCCATGAAATGCTGGCCATCTATTGTTACAATCAATATAACAATATTTCATGGTAAACAAACAAAAAAATTAAAAAAATCAATAAAAAATAGGCCTAAGCATCTGCAAATACACTTTGCCTCTGACGTCTGACGGCTGACTTTGCCTCCGACGTTTAAAGCCAGTTTCCATCGAATTCAATTCAACGCAAAACCGTTGGGTACTTTTGACGCAAAGTTTTGACGCAGGCGACGACACAGGAAAAGTACACGCAAGCAAGAACGCAATGATCGCAATAAACGTACGCAGCACACGCAACGAACGCAGCTAACGCAAACGACGCAACGGTTAAAACGCAAAGACAGAAGAGGTGTCTATGCTTGCGTTAATTGCGTTCGCCGCATGAAAAACAATAGGCTTGATATCGCGCAACTCAGTTCTGCCTATGCTCGCACTTCAGCGCGGGTTCATGGCACATTTTGACATGCTAAGACCAATTTTAATGATTTCGATGGTTTTCACTGTTGCATTTAGTGATAAACTGTGGAATGCTGCCTATAAAAGCATTGCAGTATCGCACTAGCGAACACACGAAGATGTCAGCCCAGTACAGACATTATATGCGACCGTCCAACTAACAACTCTAACTCCGACCTTTGGCTTTGGCGTTGACCATTCAGCTAAAATGACATTCTACATGTAGTTGCTGCCGTCTTGGAAAACGTTCACGCCGATTTTGGTTTCTCTGCCTTTTTGGTTTTAAGTTAGGAAACTATACAGGACATGCGGAGCGGCAGACGGACGGACGGACAGGTCTTGTAATGTGGCTTAATAGGACGACCGCATAATTTATTTACAAGCAGGGCTTTTCACTAAACCGCAAAAAAATTCTAAACAAGGCTCGATCCTCCATATGCGATATAAAAATGATATAATATGATTTATGTTAATAAACATAAAATGGAAAATAATAATGCAACAAGTATAGTCCCTAAAAGCTGATTCTGGCAATGATGAATATGGTCCGGTTGTCAAATTACAGAAGTTTACAATTTAATATCGACGTCACACCCATGCCGATACAGTGTGTTCTAGGCTATTGTCAATAATGTTTGACATAATTGATACGGGGTCGTCATAAATTCTGTGCATTTTGCTCCAGATTCCTGCATTGCATGCAATTATATTATTAAATTACAAATTATATTACATTGCCCAAGCGATGAGAAGTTTTGCTGATCTTTGTTAGCGTTCTTTTCGTCTGCCCGTCCTCCCAGAATTGCAATAACGTCATGAGGCGAAAGTTTTCCCCGCTGAGCGACTATTTATTGTCCAATATCGAGTCGGAAATGATAATCGCCACAATGCGTTTCGTCAGTTTTTCACGGTTTCGAGCTTTTGTTCGTTAAATGCGATTTGTGAATTTTAGGTCTAACAACTTGTTTTTGACGAGTATATAGCCAGCTCATTTTACCGTAAAGTAAAATAAAAGGCGATAAGTTAAATATTCCCTAAACAGTCTCACAATAATATTATTTTGTATTTCTACGGAATATTGTTATAGTCATTTACGTCGAGTTTCTTCATGATGTTTCGTGGCAAAAATGATCAAAATCGGCTAATGTTTCACGAAGTTATTTAAAAAATAAAAGCGGCACTTTTTTCGAAATGCAGTGTACTTCGCCAAATAAATACTATTTTAGCATGATTTCTTCCACTGTGATAATTCTTTCTTAATCATAGTTTATACTACATCAATGAATGTTTACGTGGCACCGTGGCGGCATGAATTAAAAATACAGGGAGTGTCTATACGGTGTCTATAGACACGTGCGTGCTTGAGCATCAGTTGTTGTTCGTTTCTTCGCTCCCAACTCAGGCTACGGCTGCTGCTGCTGCAGCTGTTACACGCCCGAGGCGTTTGCACCTTGCAACAAAATGCTCCGTCACAGAAAGTAACGGGGAAAGATTTTTTATCGATTCTAGCGGAAACTAGTCTAATTTTTTTACCAAAAATGTATTAGCTTTTTCTCCATGCATGTCGCTACCAGATGCGCTTATTTCCAGGCCCAGAACGTTCCGAAGTCGACTGCTGCTAAAGCTTTCGCTTTGTGCAGACCCAATTGTCGGCAAGCTAATTATATGCTACCACTAAAAACGTCAACGTCGAATAAATTGATAAAACTTGGAACAACTGTTTAATCATAAAAGCACGGGGGAGTTTTACTTAAAAGCAACACCTAGACCTAGACCCAGTTTATTTCAAACCCAACTGAGTAAACTTGCATGCAGCATTCTCCAGACGTTCTAACTAGATTTCTAGAAAACGGCCCAGGGAAAAAACGGGAAAAAGTACGAAGATAAAAAAGCGGCAAAGGGCAAGGGAAAGAGGGGAGAAAGGGAGCGAGGGAAGGATGGAGAACTTTCTCCAGTGCTCGAAGGAGACGCCCCTGCCTGCAGCTGCTGAGCGGTGTCTAATAGGGTGTTTACACGATCGAGCAAACATCGAGCTGGTTCAAGAGGCCTATTGACTCAAATGTAGGCCCATAGGCTTAGGCTCTTAGCCTACGTGTTATATAGGCCTTCCAATTACAATCCGTCCGTTTTCCTAATTAGCATGCTAATTACCATAAAACGTCGAGCTAGCTGCACGATGTTTGCTCGATCGTGTAAACACTCTATAACTCTAAACGCAACTGGCTCGAGCGTCATGTGACAATCGTCACAACACGCGATGCCTTAAGACAACTGAAGAAGTCACGTTAGCGACAACGTCATATATCGGCTCTATTTATGGCGACCGGTCACTCCCTATTCTACCCTGCAGCTTTTCCGCGAGTGCACCAGTTCTGACCGCGGCAACAATATAGTACGCTTTGGTCCGTGAACGCTTTGGTATATACGTTTATTTTGCATAACGAAATCTGGCAGCGAGAGGCCTGAGTAGAAATCAAGTATGCGGGGTTTTTTGACTTATTATGGTAGACTGGATACTTAAAGACCAGAATTGTCATTCACTAGTCTCGTTTCTCAGGTTATTCGCAGAGAGTGCGTTACAGAAATGACATACTTAGCCTACTACTAGCTTACTCACTTGAAACCAGAATTATCACTATAGCTTCGCCTGTAACAACGTTAACTACAAAGTAATTTTTCGTGAGTCGTGACAAAAATTGTTTGCATGGGAACATTTATACCCCGTTTACACGATGAAGCAAACACGAAGCAAACTTAGAGCACACGTCGTGCACGTGTATTTTGAATACGTTTACTTCATCTTTGCTTCATCATGTTAACGGGTTATTACTTAGCAGCGAGCAAAAATCGTTCCAAAGAAAGAAACAGTAGCTGCCGAAACTTCAAATCAGTAAATAAAAGTTGATGAATTTTTGTACTTTATTAGCTGAGTAATTATGTTTATTACTTTTTCTGAAGAACGGCTGACACGGCCTATTGACGCGCAGATCGATAGGCCACAATCGGGTGCACGATTAGGACAATAGTTACGACGCTGTAATCACTGCAGGGCCATATTGCAAGAGTTCATTCGGTTCACATGATCAATGCAGATAAAACTCCACTTAAGATTGATGCCAGCCTGCAGGCCCATAAATGCAGACACTGAGTAACGGCAGAAGAACGTAGTTTTAGCTTAACGTATTCTCCAGTTTAATTCAGTACTTTGGTTTAATAACAATTACAGTCATCGTTCATATTGTCGTTTACACCCGATATTTCTGTTCATTATGCATTTATAAAGTCGCTGTCTTTTAGACCGCACAATCCGCATTATGCTTTTACCCGTCCGTCCGTCTGTCTGTCCGTCTGTGTGTATGGGCTCCTAGCGTCAGCGGACTGTGCCGGTTTTATGGCGTAACAGTCAGGACGTTAAGTGGGTGACAGTCTGCGGAGAGGTAATTTGAAGTAAACTATCTCGGTATATACCTAACCACTGAAATCAACTCAGCTTTTCTTTCTTAGCACAACTTTCTCTGTAGTTTCACGTAGATTTAAATTTAGAACATGCATATGAAATACTGCTTTTAAAATTTTACGTCTTTGGAAAGTAAATTACAGATTACGTCAGGGGGGGGGGAGAAAGAGCGGGAGTAATTTTTTGACGCACACTGTAGAAGACACTATAGCATGTGTACTGGATATGAATGCCATGCAGTCAGTTGGTCCACGAAGCCGGTCAGTCGTGATACCCCGTTTACACGATGAAGCAGACATGAAGCAAAGATGAAGCAAACGTATTCAAAATACACGTGCACGACGTGTGTTCTAAGTTTGCTTCATGTTTGCTTCATCGTGTAAACACGGTCTAACTCTGCTAAACGCTGGTCTCAGTCGCGTCCCTGCACAGTGCAACTGACTGATGAATCGCCTAATAGATTTTCTGGCAGTCGTCATCGGCGCGCGCCGTCCTATGTTTACTTCCTGGCGCCTCGCGGAACGAAAGATGCGCATGGGAATGGGAATAAAAGAACAGTTCCATTGCAATGGGAATAGAATTAGAATAGCTTTATGGGATTCAAATGTCGAAAAGTAGATCGTTCAAAAAAATTGTTGCTGTCATATTGTAAGCGTAGATGGGCGGAAACAGTAGCTTCGTTGCCTGAGTGACGTAAATTCATTCTATTGCCCGATCGAGCTTTTAACATGCACCTTATTTGACTTAAACTGCTCGGATTTTTTATTTATTCAGCATTTATTCAGCACATTAAAACATATTGGTAGTAACAAAAAATACGCAGAAAAATTACATCCACGCCCAAACACAGTCAAACGTATTGCGCACAACAGTATGTCAGTTTGTTATTTGTTTTGACTTTGACTTACGCCTAAATCATTTTACTGTAACTAATACGCTTATTGCTGGCATGCGACGCAAATTTCGATATCATCATGAGTTTAGTTAAAACGCTTTTGATAAGAATGCGAATAAGAGGAAATGGGAATGTGTTTACGGGTAGTACGGGAATGGGAAAAGATTATGACAATACTTAAACGTCGAGAATGAAAACGGAAATGCCCAAATGAGAATTATTATGAAAATGGGTGGGACTGGCATTCCGGCACATCTTTAACGGGCGTGCCTACTGAGGCGTCAGTCGCAGTCTCGCCATCTCGTCAGATTAGAAGCGAGCAAGCTGGAGGCAAGTCAGGCAACCAGTGCGGCAGGGCAGCAGATGATCGCTGCTGCAGGTTATTGTTTTTTCCACACGACATGTGCCACCCACCACGCCGTTCTCTTTTGCTGCAGGACTATTTTGGGCGGAGGTTTAAAATTTTCGACCGCTTCTTGTTGGTGGGGGCATTCGATAAAAATGACATGGACAGATGCTGCTTGCTATTCCGTGCGTAGCAGAATATCAAATTTGTTGGCAGTGGCTAATTATAATGCTATAGAATGTAGTCAAATCGTTCGAAATAAGCGATTTTATATTAGTTTTAAGTTTTATTAGTAAAAAACGCACCCATGGGCAATCATGTAGCCCGTGACAAACTGCTAGGGCAGTTTTCTATGTAGGCCCACTATCTATTTTCGTCGTTAATTAGCGCGTAGCGAGAGTCGACCCGCCTGGCGATACGTCACCGAGACAAGTTTAATTACAGTCAGTTTTCAATCCAGTTAACCCTTCACTGGCCGGACGATATAAATGCTGGAAGGGAATTTGATATTTACTATATACACATGCAAACCGTTGGTGACTTAATTGTTACATTTAGTACAGTGAAATAGATAAGACGAACGTCCCCTAATCGGTGATGTACACGATTAATTATGCGGTAGGCTATGCTGACGGTGACTACTCCGGATATAATTAGCAAGTAGTTATAACTATCTTTAAAGCCAGTAATTAAGAAGTAATTAGAAATATGTATGCCGTTACTGCTCCCAATCTTCTTATAGCCATATTAAAGGTATTTAACTAATGCACGTTACATAAATATTTATTAATGGCATGGGGATGGAGGACGCTTAAATCGAATTTTTAATATAAATTTGTGATACCATCATTTATTACAGCACCCAGTGTTTTTCTAGGAGTTAAAGCGTGCAGTAATTTGTTGTTTGCGAGTCGCTACCTAGTCTACCAGTCTGCATGCTAGCAAGCTGTTCAATATCAGAATGATGTTGATGGAACGATTGGTCCAGCGTTTGACGCATCTGTCCAATAATTAACGGCCTCGTGGCGACGTGGACCAACTCAACTTGACTGGGACACTCGGGTGCCGTTCTTTGATCTGTCGAGTGAGACGACACCGTATATGCCCTTGCTTCATTGCTAGTAGTGACCGACAAAACGAAGTATAGGGTCCAATAGCGCTCGCGCATGAACGATAATAACAAACTAATAGAACTGGAGACAGTTGACTCTGTTTACTCACGTCAACTCAGCCTCCTACTCTTAGAGGGACAGGAAATTAGTAGTAGCCTACAGGCAACGGGGTGAAGGTTTACTGTAGCTGATTGTCGCGGTGGTATGTCTGCTAGCTGCAATCCGCGGGTCTAATTGTTCGCTGACGTGAGCAATAGATGGCCGCATAGTGCGCTGCGGTATCATTAGCTCATGCCAATCAGCTGCCACTTCCGAGGTTGTAAAGCGCTTCTGGTCACATGTCTGACTGATGCGCAATACGAAATTGACGACCTTTACCTTTTTTACCTTTATGTGAGAAGCGCTACTGGACTTTACCTTACCTTTACCACTTATCGCACGGTTCGCGTGTCCTGCAACAAAACAACATAGGTAGTTCTACACTGTTGTTTCTAGCTTGCCTTGTTTCACTTTATCGCACATATGCGAGCGGCGTTATACCCCGTTTACACGATGAAGCAAACATGAAGCATTAAACTTAGAGCACACGTCGTGCACGTGTAGAATACGTTGGCGTCATGTATGCTTCATCGTGTAAACGGGGTATTACAGTATGTACTTGTGCGAACCCCTTAAGTGCCTGACCAGGGCACCAATCTGTCACGTAGTCTGTCGGCGCTACGATGGACAGTTTGACGCAAACAAATTCATTAAGCTCATACTGAGGTTTCTCGGTCGTCTCGCGTCTACGCACGGCCATGCAGGCATTGGACTACGGGATTATGGGACGATTCGTGCAATCCCTTTGATGGCTGTATTATAACGATTCATGCACTGGGCGATAAGGTCAAGAGAGTGAATGCTACGGATGTTGTTTTGTTGGTTTATTCTTGCAGCCAACAGACGACTAGAAGACTTGCAAAGTAAACTAACTATAGGCCTGCAGACAGCGTCAGAACTCAGTGGCGACGTATATGATAAAAAACAAAGTCTGAGCTTAGAGTATTATTTTCTTTATTTTTTTCTATTTCGCTCGAGGCGGCCGGCATTAGACCGGAACAGTGCACGAATCGACCCACCACAGCATCAAAGGAGCTGCACGGATCGTCTTAATACCGTTCGCTGTGCTTGGCGACTTGTCAGCGGCCGGAAACGACGCGCGCGCTGTTCACGCATGCGCAGTCACGACCGTGCTGCCGAAAACGACGAGAGATGACGACGGAAAATTGCTGCCAATATGTCGGCCAACACAACGGGGCAACGGTGGAGAATGCTTAGAAGCAAGGCCGATATTTTCGCCTCTGAAATCATACCGGCATTACATAAAACCTAGATTTCATAATTCCTTTTATCCCATTTGCTGGCAATAGATATCAGTTAGGCCTATTTATTTCTCAGTCAGTTTTGCCATCACTATCATTGAGAGGTTCAACGTGGCCTAAATAATAAGCATTCTTTCTAAAAGCACGTTAGTCAAGTGTCAGCCGAGTAGGTCCGTAGCCCATATGAACCACAAAAAAGTCTTTTTGAGACGCAGCCTGAAGACCGAGAGTGCAGGCAGCGTAGAAGTAGTTTCCGTAAATCGCGTTTGATTAGGGAACCGAGTGTAGGATTTTGACAGGCACGAAACAGAGACAATATTTCAGTCGTTTCGGAGATTCGCTGCGCATTGCAGACGCAGTGTGGCATCGAACAGAACCAAACCGAAGTGAGCGGCACTGTAAGCTAGTAGGTGCCCCGACATAACCCCCCCCTCTAGCACAACCCCCCTAGGACAGAATCTCCCCTCCCCAGCTTACCGACAATACGAGTTCCAGGTAGACTAAAGATAGCCATTTCTATCATAATTTACATATCTTGTGTCGAATATTTTTTGGTTTAAATTGCTTTATATTAACCATGCTGTTATTGCATTGATTCCGTAAAATGGCCTACACTGTTGTAAATTTGTCAATAAATAATGTTTTGCAGTTTGCATTCTTTGACTTCTAATATATAAACCTATTATAAGAAAGAAACCTTAAAACATAAATAGAAACATCCAAAAAATTATAAACTAAGCACTAAATTTACAATAATGCTATTTTTTATGTTGTTTTACTTGCGGCAGTTGAGTCCTAATATGTGCCAGGGGGGTTCCGACCTACCCCGGCGGAAGAAGGG
>Ga0209367_1009823_pt1 | contig 12914 bp, 9 predicted proteins | sample WorMetLIZISLAND2_FD_187412 | JGI IMG/M metagenome (GOLD analysis project Ga0209367, IMG submission 187412) | Marine gutless worms symbiont microbial communities from Max Planck institute for Marine Microbiology, Germany - Olavius geniculatus... ... | reverse complement strand
CTACTGCAGAAAGTGATACAGAGAAAGTTGCGCCTCTTCGGCCATATCTGTAGAATGAACGACAGCAGAAAGATAAAGACCCTGGTGTTCGGAATGATGGATGGTTCAAACAAAAGAGGACGGCCTTACCGAGAATGGTCAGATGACATTGAGCAGTGGTGTGGGACAACCCTGCAGGAGTTAAGCAACGCTGCCCTAGATAGGCAGCGGTGGGCAGCGATAGTAAGAATGGCGTCAGACACCAACGGGCATTGAGCCCACGGTTGTCGATGATGATGATGATGATGCCAGCGGCAACACAGTCTGCGAGCGATGGACAACCGTCATCATCATCATCATCAGCAGCAGCAGTACCGACTACCGAGCGCTTGACTGCACGACGCAGCATGGCAGCTGCACAAACTGTCAACCTAAACACCATGCATCTCATGATTTCTTCAGAGGGCAATTATTGAAATGCATTATACTGATTGATTTTGCAGTTTGGTTCATATGTAGACCTACACATGAGTTTACAGTTTTCACTCAGCGGAAGGTTGCTTATGCTTACACTGCGTCTCGAGGAAAAAATTGTCGTCCCTTTGATAGGCCTAATTGTTATGGCGTAGTCAGATCAAATTAGAAGTCATTCAATTTTGCCAACTTTTGACCGAAATAATCAATCTGTAAATTTGTAAAGCTGGAACAGGTAGTGTTATGTGTCGCTAGACACATTGTAAGCCATTTCGCGGTCCATCATGACGTTACATAGTCAGTTAGGCTGGTATAGATATAACAAGAAATATTTTAGATTGTAACTAATTTAATGTACTCCTCGCGCGCATTATTTTCTTCTGTATTCTTTTAACTGCTTTTTAGTTCCTTTCTTTTCACACCGCAAATAGCGGTGCCGACAGCATCACCTCGCCGACAGCATTAGCCGTGCAACTGACGTCATCACGTCACGTGACCCTAAAAGGTCAAACTCGTGACCCCATTATCTTTATACATCTTTATTCACCATGAGAGGTAGCAAGCAAATACAAAATAAAAGAAAAACTTAACTAATTACAGTTCATACAGTTTATATATGGCTGAATAGTTCGTACTTTCACACAGAACATAATAGGCCCACCGACAGCGACAAGCATCGACCGCAACAACTATGACAAACCCTTTTTAGTAAGTATTTCTCGTACCTTTTGAGCAACAACTCACTTGGAAGTCTAAAGTTAAACCAACTTAAACTTATTAATTATTAAACTTATTAATGGTAATTAATTATTACCATGTTCAAAGTGCAGAATAGTTTCATTAAAAAACGTATGACTGCAAAGTCGAGTGAACGCTGGTCAGCTTTTGTTAGTGAGCAAACTTCGAGTCCGTACAGTAACACAGGTAAGCATTTTGTTTTAATTAGGTGAAGAACCACTTCCTCGGGAGCGGCTCTACCAACCTTGCCAAATATCGAGTTAGATGAACAATAGAAATTTCTTTTAGCATGATCCAGCGAACACTTGAATTTGACAGAACGCACAATAAATACACCAGGATATCGTAGTTGATCAATTCATTGCAGAGACTAGCCAGATGTCAACACAATGTTGTCACATTTAACACTGCAACGTGGCCCGATACACATACAGAAAAAGGAACTCGACTTATTGGACATGCAAGTCAACTTTCGACTTGCATGTCAACTACAAGTCAACTACACTGCCATCTTTGAGGCGCCATACCTCCATAACGGTGCAAGGTAGACGCATGATCTTGTCCATAGTGACCATGCGTCTATCTAGCACCGTTATGGAGATATGGCCGTTTGAAGTTCTTCCAAGGAAGGCTCTTCCAGGAACAGAGGTCGGTCGTTGGTCGATCGGTTGGTTCTCAATATTACACTGATCTTATACTCATCTTCGCTACGTTAGGAACGTAGCTCGCGAAAAGTAAAAATTAGTCTAGAACTCATTCGCTGCAGACATTTCGTTTGGCCAATTGTGTTGTATTTTATGTGATTTTAGATGTATTTTGTATGTGTTTTTGTACTGTGTTTGACATAATAAACTGTTGATTGATTGATAAGTTCACCAGTTTCTTTTATTAACTGAGCTTTTTGTTAAAGCGTGTTGCAAGACAAAAGTTTGAATTTCAAAGTAAAGTTGTCACTTGTGGATTTGCAAATAAATAAGTAAACTTGTACGGCGCAGAATGCCAACTGAAAATGCGCTGAATATAAGGCGCAAAGGGTAAGGTGAGGAACTGGAATGGTCTAAAAGCTAGATTGTTACGACATAACACAGCTGATACCCGGTAGGTCCGACGCGACGAATTAATCATATGTGATTTTTTTCAGCCACAGACAGGCAGCCGCAGTAAATTACACAGAAAGACATGCTGCGGAGTCTGATTGCATCTTGTGAAGATCTACAACGAGTCCTACAGCGCCGCTATAAGACACATCTATCGTGTGAGTCGTCGTCGACGGAATGTAGCGCTCGTGGCCGATCAGCTCGCCGTGTCCTCGCAGTCAAACAATCGTTCAGTCATCTTCCCGCCGTGAACTGCTCACTCACTCTCACAGATGGGCTAACGTGTGCAGAACGCTAAATATATGTTAGTCGAGAACCGACCAAAGGTACTGCCATGGTTGCGGGAGAGGCTAGCCATGCACAAATGCGGACGACATGGACGGCGGACAACAAGCGAGGGATGATGCGGCAGGCGCAATGAAATGTATGCACAATGAGGCTGAAGCTAGCACGCCGGTCTTCGTTCGTTTCATGCGCATTAGTCGCACAGTCGGCGCGTTGGCGAATAACAATAACGAAAATGGACGTCGTCACCATCATCTGTCATCGATCTGTGTCAGCCAGATGCATCTAGTCGTCAGAACGTATAGCGAACAACAATGACAGAGACAACATAACCGCTGCTGCTAGTGCTACACGGGTGGTCGGTACGGTGCTGGATGGTTAGATCCATAATCGTCGTTCAGCTACTGACATGCAGCGAAAACAATATCAGACCACCACGTGCGCGCTCCCGTTGTGAAACTCTGTGGGACATTGTTGTATTCTGGTTGTTTACCGACTTTCCACGTCACCACATTAATGTTTTATAGTTTAGGTCATAGCATATAGCATGTCATTTAGTAATAATAAAACTAGGTAACGTGTTTGAAAATATAAGTACTCATCACACCTCACACGATAGTGTGGGTGTTGTAGGGACGACTTTCAAAGTCTATGGAAAAAGGCAAACTTTGACCCTCAGCCAACCAAAAACCCCGAAACCGATTGTCACCAAATTTAAGTAGCATGATTAGGTCATGGACCTCTACCACCAACAAAAAATTTGGGCTCAATCCTCCCAGGGGTTTTTGCTCCCTATATAGGTGAAATATACACCCCTCTTGTTCGAAATTTACTACACTTTTTTGGTACTTGAACTCGCCTACAGGCGAGTCCGTTAGACCGATTTTTACGCTTAATACGTCAAATGACGCGGTTCTGCGCAAGAAAGTGTTTTTTTAATGTTACGAAATAAAATTTAATTTTTGATTTATTTATTCGAAAAATTCGAAAAAAAATTACAAGGGAATTATACAATAAGATAAATTTAAATAAAATGTTTTTATGTACGCAATGAATAGCTAAAACTATTAATGTTGTAAATCAAATTATGAAATCCTTTATAAATTGGTTAACCTATTTACGAATGGCGATAAAGTGGGTCGTTTTAAGACAGTGTAGGCTGTTCAAATTATGCTCGTTGGCTCAAGAAGTTTGTTGGCAATTTGCAGAAGATCCACGATTAGGTCAGCGAGACAAATGACTATCAACTAAATGACGCTCATGTAAGTTGCTTCAGATAGGTTACCCATCGTCGTAGTCTGTCACAACAATAGCATACAAGAAGCCTAGCTGTCGCTAGGGTGGGGCCGACCGTAGTGGTTGTCACTGACTTTGAAAGTCATCCAAGGTCAATGATTTTTATCTTATTTGAAAAGGCATATGCCACTTTCTATTAGTGATTAGTAGTAACCTAGGCGCTATCTTGCACCGTTTAGCCACAGTACATCCGTGACGGACGGGCAGATGGACGGACGACAATCATGACAAAAGGCCGACCTTAAGCTTACGGCTTAGCGGTCGGCCCAAAAAGTTAGTCACTACGGTAGACCTACGAGGCTACGATTTGCACTAACCGTTTCCATATTACGAAAAACGTTGTGATCGGGCGTGATTCGTGCACGATTTCTATACTTTGCACAGCAATCGTCAAACGTCATATTACGTAAAGAAAAACAAACTGGCATAATGTGTTGCGAGGTTGTTGAAGTATAGCAGTGTTGACGTCTCACTGTCACGAGGAAACTGGTGATAGCGGCCGGACCGCCCACACAGGAATATCCGGCAGTTGTCATTTCCGTAGTAGACTGCAGTGAACAGTCTTGAGTAGGTTACTTTTCGAAGCAGGCGCTTACGAAGTTACGATCTGTGATGGCGTGCGTGGCGTCAGCAGACGGTGATCAATTATTCAGCATCCAATTCAAGCTCTTTGCACCTCGTCGACGACGAACAAACCTGAAGTGCGATGAGCGGCCGCAATCGACCGCGTTCACCGCTTGACGTTTACCGGCAGAATCAGGCCCAAACTCCACTTGCGTCGATCTGCTGGAGACATCTTGTACACCGTGCTGTACAACAAGCTGTTCAACAAGTCCGCAACTAGTCGAAAGTCTGCAGCAAATCCACGTGAATAAGTTGTACAATAAGTCCATAGAAAATCGAAGGCCTACATCAAATCCGCAAGAAATTGAAGTAGTGAAGGTTAGGCCTGATGGAGTCTCGTGCCTTTGAATGTGCAGTCTTTCAATCACAGGACTATTTAATTCTAATGAGGCTTATGCTAGCGGTCCAGAGGTGACAAAGTTGGAACAAATGAAGACGACTTCTAAACGCCTGTTACAACATGTATAGCTTCGCTGTCGCAATAGCGGTGAAATTGTTGGCAATTATTTACTTCTCATTACGGTCAACCAGTACGTATATGTACCTCTGTAAGTTAATGAGTTGTATTAACGTGTAAAGCTATATTTCAACAGGTTAATAAGTTAACAAATTAGTATTATTATTGATAGCAAATATAATAATATCAACAATGATAAACAACAGTATTTATAGCTTATAATTTTTTCCAAGTCCGAACAACTCTACAGGGTAGTTCAAAATGGCCCACTATTTTATATGCCTTAACTTAATCAAATATTAACCAAATTTTAAAATTTTATTACTGTCAAAATCAAAAGAAAAAAATTGTAATAACACTGTCACTAAAAATCCCACCACATCTTAAGTTTGTTGCTACACTACCTTGTCTTTCATAAAAGCACCACGACCCAAAGTTCTGTTTTCAAAGATAACACCTGCTTTTTAAAACATTTTCCTGACTAGTACATTCTTTTCTGCTTGTGCCTAGTGACACTACAACTGACGTCATTAGCATTTGGTCAGTATTTTTTTAAAAGCTATATTTGTTTGTTAAAAAATATGACTATGAGAGTGAATGTTTAACTTTTGACGATCGTAATTTGATTTCGTACTTACACATTTAAATTTCACAAAGCAGTATTACTAGTGTAGCGACATACCTAACGTACGGTGATATCTTTAGTGATGATGTTATTACAAATTGTCTTCTGATTCTGACAGTGCAAGAATTTTCAAAAGCATTTCTGGGCTATCTTGTATGTTTACTAAATAGGATACTTGGAAATTAATGAGCAATAAATATAGCATCTTAAAGTGATTAATAAAAAGATAACGTCGAGCCTCGGATGCAGACAAGTACTGAAGTTTTTGCTCAGTCTCTGCAACAGGTATGATGTAGGCATAGGTTATATCTGGGTGGTTGATGAGAGCTGCATTATGTCGTCGCTTTGTTGATTGTTTGCTGACGTCGGGCACGGACGCCAACAACGGTGCCACGATCGATCGGCGCGACGACTATCCAGTGGCAACACTTATGAATAATAAAGTGACTCGTTCCAAGCGAGCGCTAGAGAGAGAACTGATCCCACTTACGAGCATTACAGACTCCGCCCATGCTGTCGTAATTTATTGCAGTCATCGCTGATGGCGCCAAGCTGCTGGACGGGACGGACGGCCGCTGACTGGCACTGGGACTGGAAGAGGTGTGGTGGTGTATCGACGATCTCCGCAGTTGCTGGCAACGGTGAACAGCAGCCGCAAGCGTTGCAGCAGCAGCAGCAGCAACAGCAACAGTGCTACCTACCTTCACAAACAGATTAGCCTATATACCTACTGCGCGTTGACTAATTACACATAACCCGACGACCTTCTCAGAAGACATCGACCAACTGCGGTAGGTCGCACTGAATAATATTTGATATTTAACACCATAATTGACGTGTGTCAAAACTTTTGTATGCAAACTAGACAAAGATAAACTTCCCTGCAGTAGTTTTCGTTTTTTTCTGATTTCTGTGTAATAAATGGTTTAATGGTTTAATTAGAATATTCGGCGATTAGTGTTTTTTCGAGTTACTGTCGGTGTTTTGTTTTTATGCTTTAATTTAAATTTCTTAATCATAGTGGAGTTAGAGTGCCAAGAAATAAGTCTTTTCTTTGTCCATAATATAAATAAATACCAATTTTATTGCTTATTAGCCATCTTGTTAGTTGTTACTTGGCCTTACTTATGCGGTATTTGTCGAAATGTAAAGAAATAAAAATTTGTGTTATATAACGAAAAATTAAACTATAAAGCAAAAATAACAAGAATTAACTGGTGTTATATCGGTTCTGCTGCCATTTGGCAAATAGTTTAATACGAAACTATTGCATTGCTATTTTGTTTAAAATGTACTGCACTAGTAAAAATGGAGCAAAATACTAAACGAAAAAAATTCTTTTGCATTCTGCTTACAACGAACTTGTTTTCTGGCTTTAAACGTTCAAGCAAAATTTTTTGTAAATTTTTTGTAACGTTTTTTCCAATAAAGTGACAAAAAACAGGCAGACACAGACAAACATTATTTTTTGGCGGACGTAGTTACACTGGCAAACAAATACTTCACGAAAATTTTATACATTTGCGGCATACTTCATAATAGTCATGTAGGTAGGCCTAAGTGTGATATTTTTACTAAACCCAAGAATATTTTTGCAACTTTTTTTGATGATTTTGCATAGTCCAGATGGTTCATTTTCAGAATCCGCCGAGTGGACTTTGGTCACCCTTAAAATATTCAAGATAGCGTCCAAGAAGGCAAACCATGTTTACAATGAACTTATAGTTTTATTTTTATAATTCAACTCAATGGCGACGCATAATGGCTCAAAACACGCGGAATGACGACTTGTTACATAATGCAGTTGGCTGTTCTAGTTAAAGCTCTGCCGCAAGATACAGTGCCAGAAAAATTGCATCGGTTCGTCATTGTGAACCGGATGTTTTGTGGAGCTTTTATCCAAAACGAGAAAACAATAAAAAGCTGGCTTCGTGATTTGTGGTTGCAACTGGTTTATGACTGATTGTTAGTAACGGTGATATATTGCGACGCGTGACAACATTGTTATGCAACTCGAAACCCACAGAAAACGCGCGATGCATATTACGTCATAAAAATGCCTCAGTCACGACTCCGATTTTTACTCATTTTCGGTTCGTCTCACGCTCTCGACCGCCTGCAGTCAAGCGCATTTGCAGCAGTCGCATATGTTTCTTAGGGTGTACGCGACTTCGTTGTTTCGTTCTGAGCACAGGGTAAATCAGATTACAACGCATCAACACGAAAATCACGATATCTATGCGAATGTTTTACATCGATTTTTCTTCGTTTTTAGCACACAATACTTCGTAAATCTGGTTATTTTTACATTTCGTTAATATTTGGCAAAGTGGTGAAGCATTAAAGTCAAAATTCGATTTTCTTTAGTTAACAGCATAATGTATCGAATTTCTTAAGAATTTGTTGAAATGCTGCACAAGTTTAACTAGGTAATGGAAATAATAAACGAATTGCTTTTACTAAGAGGTTTTATTTTTCTATTTTTAAAAAAATTGTATCTACTGTTCAGTACCCAAAATTAATTTTCCGGAATGTCTGAATCCGCATTTTGTTTTCGTAGGATATTTTATCTATGACGAAATTTTTAATTTTGATCGCCATTGCGACTTCAAATATTGAATTTTATTAATTTTTTAAAGAAGTAAAGCAAATTGCGCCTTCGTCACAATTATAATCACAACAAAGGTGATATTAAACTCTCGATTACTTTAATAATAAAATCAATCATTTGAACAGTCTATGCTGTTGCAAGATTAAGTTCCTGAAGTTTACATTTCCGTCAATTTGGTGTATGTCAAGTAAATGCAACACAGATCGGCACACTTTTGCGCAGTTTTCTTGTAAACAACTGAGATAAATTTGGTACAAAAATTTTCACGCATTTCTAAGATATCGTGATTTTCGTGTTGTGACATTTTTGGTTCGCCATGTGCACATACTGTCAAAGTAGCTGTCCTGTATATAGGAAATCTCTGACTGTTGGATTGTGTCAGCTTTACAATGATGTGGACTGGACGCCATGGTTTTAGCCTCGAAACGAAAATTGCGTTTTTACGCGCGAAAGCAGCTATTGCTTTCAGCGCGTCTTAGCCATCGCAATTCTGTCTGTCCGTCCATCTGTCCGTCTGTCCGTATGTCACACGGGTAGATCAGTCAAAAACGGTGCAAGCTAGAATCACCAAGTTTTGACCATCGGCTGCCTGGAAGACTCTAGTTTTAGGAACCGTAAAGCTTTTCTATAAATTCAAAGGGAGTCACCCCAAACGAGGGCGCTAAATGAGAGAGGGTGGGAAAAATTTGCGATTTCTGGCCAATAAGTCGCTGTATCTCAGTAACGGTGCGAGATAGCGCCTAGGTTACTATTAATCACTAATAGAAAGTCGTCCACTGGCTCTCGATTGGCGTTAAATTCAATGACCTTGAATGACCTTGAACGCCAAAATAGGGGTTTTTATGGATTTTTTGGCGATTTTAAGCTGCGAGACACATTTCAAGAGCGAATTGTGCCGAAACCAACTAAAATAGGCATAGAAAAGCTGCACATAGAATTTTTAGCATTAAACGTAAATTTTGAGGTCCAAGTCTCGATTTTTTAGGTTCAAGGAAACGAGGGCATCAAAGAGCGGTACCCCCGTATAAGTCGTTATTTTACCGTTGTTGGCCAGCCTTTCGTCAAAACGGTTGCAGATAGGCATGGGCATGCTGCCTATCACAATAAGCAATAGCGATGAGCTTTTTAGTCGTATCGACATCGATGACTTTGAAAGACCCCGAGCTTCCAAAATAAGGTTTTTTATTGATTTTTGCAATTTTCGGCTGCAGCGCACACTCCAAAAATGAACTGCGACGAAATGGCTGGAGATAAACTGACAGTTTGCGAACAGGAACTGCTATAGGCTTTCGCGCGTCTGGTGAGCATTAGCTCAAATTTCTTGTTGTTTTCGGTTTTACTCTGATATACTTACTAATCTTGGCAGTCTGGGTTGATTTTGCTATGACACAATTTGTTTTAGTTTTGAACTTAATTGTCGCAAGTTAACATTTGTTGTGTATGAGATTTGTTGCGTTTAAGATTAATACTTAGTTAAAATTTTGATAGCCACGTAACTGATGTGACGTCCGGCATTTCATACTATTGCTTTTTAAAATTTGTATTATGCATGAAACAGTAGGTTATGTTAAGCGTGACTATCAGTGATGGCAAATAAAGATTTTCATAACGGTCATACATTACGCAGCACTATTTTGAGGTTTAAGATAGGAACAGTCCGTAGAAAAAAGAGTTAAGGGAAAGGGGAGTAATTAACAACGCTTTATTGCAAACTTCTGCCTAGGTTACTGTTTTGTGCGATGTTTTAGCGTCTACTATCTAGATTTTAAAAGTTTTTTTTCAGTTATGGTAATTCGTTGTTCTCTGCAAATTTTAGCAGTTCGCCTATTTAGAACAAAACTGTTATGTATGACGAAAATTCTGGCAACGGGCAGAGATACGGCTTAATGTAGTAGCAAGTAATGAATGGTAATCGTGATAAGCTCTGTCGAAGTCGTCTTGCATTCGGTACGCTATAGCCAGCGTTAAATTAGCTGCGAAAAGTCTGCGACGACTATTGTGAAGTATTCACCATGTCGTCCACGCGTCCAAGACGGAAGACCGCAGCCCACACACGCGCGCGTGGAAAAACAAGAACTCTGCTAATCCAAGGATTTTTGCAGCAGCGGCGGCCGAGTAGTTAAGGCTGTATACAGCTGAGACTAGTGAGCTTCGTCGAGCCTGAACGTTTCATCAGCGTCTGCGAGGGATCTTCACTGTCAGTCCGTGCAATTAGTCAGTGCATTCACACCTGGTGTGTCCACTCCACCTGCACTCTCGCAGAACTGCGAATTGCTTTCTAAAACTCAATCTTCTTAGCGATCTTTGAGGCTTCCTGTTTGAGCGCTATGGTAATTCGGTGGTATAATACATGCATGCTTAAAATTATAGGTAAATATTATATACCGCGAACATTAAAAATGCGTATTACTTCAAAACCTTTCATAGATAGATGGGATGATGCGTGCGAGTGAGCTTATTTCGTAACTTTCGTGTTTGGTTGCGTTGTATTGTAATAATGTGCACGTCTGAACCGCTTTGTCGTTTTAGTTTATTCGCTTGTCTCTGCTGTGTGCTGTTGTGTGTTGCTTGCATTTGGCGAAATGATCATAACAGTAGGCATATATTGATATACCTTTGGTTTGTGCACTTATAACCAGCAAACTTGCATAGGATAGCAGTGAAATGCTGCCCTAATAGCAACATCCAGTGATAAAGAAAACTTGTCTTCAGCTTTATGGATACCCCACGTGTAAAATCCATGGTAGGCCTATTATGGCAAGATAGCGTCGAAAATTATCCCGCAAAGTGAAGATTTTGTACTGCAAGTTAGAGTACTTTCTGTTTGTGTGAAATCATCAGTAGACTGACGCATAGCGAGAGGCCGTTGAGTCTATACGGTCTGCTAGCTCAACCCAGAAAATCTCATGATGACACAAGAAATATTATTCGATTGTAACCAATCCAATGTACTCCTCGCGCGCATCATTTTCTTTTATATTTTTCTAAAAGCTTTTTCGTTCCTTTCGGTTGGTATTAGAGACCCGGCGTCTAATTGAGACCCGTTTAATATTATACCAATAGTGACTGGCGTCGAGATCGTTATCGGAAATTGTCTCCTCGAAGTTCGTAAAATATTGCCCGATTTTAGGAACTGAGAGGAAAAACTTTCCAATAATGGTCGATGACGCTTGTTGCCATTTGTGTTGCTATACCTCAACGCATGCGTTTATCTGGCACCGTTGTGGAGATATAGCGCCTCAAACATAATGGGGTCGCGACCTTGACCTTTTGGGGTCACGTGACGTCATCGGTCACGTGACCATTCGACTTCCGGGGGTCGACTTCTTATGGGTGGTCTATAGTGACTTTGTGTCTATCTAACACCGTTATGAAGATATGGCCGTTTGAAGTTCTTCCAGGAAGGCTCTTCCTGGAACAGAGGTCGGTCGTTCGGTCTTCAATATTACACTGATCTCATATACTCCTCTTCGCTACGTTAAGAACGTAGCGTGCGAGGAGTAAAAAAGACGACTTGTAACATTGCCGCATCGTGTCGGCGGATATTATATGCTATCCATGTCCGCCTCCGGGTGCTCGCCAACGACACCATCGAACGCGCGTATTCACCCGCCATAAAATATTCATCCCAGTCAGTGGGCCAGGAACATCCCGATCCGAGCAGACCCGTGCTGCCGCTATGCATAAACTATCAGCCCATACTAGATTTCATCGCCATTGTTATCAGTTACTACGCCAGAATTAACCCAGTATATATTAGACACACCACTTCCAGACCACGGTACATAGCCTATAGACTGTTGCCGTTGTCGGATTGTCGGACAAGGACAATTAGCGCAAAAGATGTTACCAAAGTCAGCCAAACGACTAACCTTTTGCTGCAAAAGGATGCTCGTGCTCTTACTGTACACAGGCCGAGCAAATATTAGACTTGGTGAATCTTTTTCCAGCGTTCATTGTAGACGACAGGTTAGATGAACCGTCATGTGAGAAAACAAACCTTACCTGACATTTGGAGGATTATGGTTTCGGTCTAGCGCTTCTCTCGGAAATAACTCAAAAACATTCGCAAGTGCTTCACAGTTCCGACGTATTTGATAGCTTTCTCTGAGCCTATTCTGGCATCACACTGAATCGCTGATCTAGTTCCCATGCTGACTGTCCTTTATGCTTTTACTGTGTTTTCCCTCGGCGGAAGCCTTCGTTTTTAGCCGCCTGTACTTAAGTAACGGTCGAGCTATTGGTACGAGTTGTCTGTCTGTCTGTTCGTCCGTTCGTCCGTCCGTCGTCTGTAACGAATGTATTGTGACTAAGCGTTAGGGCGTAAAGGAACCCTTTTACATGAGTAATTAGCCATGTGTCTTAAACTAGGGCGTGCAAAATTTCAGCCATTTACTTTGAGGGAAACATTTTCAAATTAGGGGTTGAATGAAGGGAGGGTAGGGAAAATGTGCGTTTTCAACGGAAAACTGGTCATATCTCGGAAACGGTGAGAGATACGGCCTAGGTTACTATAAATCACTAATAGAAAGTGGCATACGCGCTGTTAGATTACATGGAAATCATTGATCTTGGATGACTTTAAAAGCCTATATACGCTATTGCGGCTAAACGGTGCAAGATAGAGCCCATAGGCGTATCCAGGAGTTGAAGTTATGGGCAAGGTAGAGCGCCGAAGGCGAGTCAAGGCGCCAAAGGCGCCAAGTGGGGGGTGGGATGTACGGAGGG
>Ga0209367_1009821_pt1 | contig 12917 bp, 8 predicted proteins | sample WorMetLIZISLAND2_FD_187412 | JGI IMG/M metagenome (GOLD analysis project Ga0209367, IMG submission 187412) | Marine gutless worms symbiont microbial communities from Max Planck institute for Marine Microbiology, Germany - Olavius geniculatus... ... | reverse complement strand
TGATTTTTCCTCTCTCGTTAGGTTCAAGGCTTTTCTTAATCGTACTGATTTGTCTAATTTTCTGTTATATTGTGTTGATTAGGGTAGATGTTAGTGTTCCTTCTGGAGCCTTTCTATCCTTGGCTGGCATTTTGTTGTTTTTATTTGTGTTGCTGGTGTTGTCAATGTCAGTGCTGAAATAAATAAATAAAATAAATAAATAAAATACTGATCGATCATTCACTGCAATGTTGGTTTGAAGTGTTTTCTTTTTTTCGCCAAAATGTTTGTTCGTTATTATTGTTATGTGTGTATATTTCACCTATATTTCACAAGGTAGTGTAGAGACGTATTTATGATTTGGTGAGATACATAATAGTCATATTGTTGCAAATTGTGCGCAGAGTGCGACAGTGAAAGATTTTTGAAAATTGTCAATAATTGGGGAAGATATGGACAGAAGTAAAGTGGCATCTTTTTTGGTCCACCTTGTAGTGCCATATTTTGTGAACGAATCGTAGGTGCATAATGCTTGCATCATTCAAGCAATCTGTGCAATATGGTAATTGTAGCGGCCAACAAGTAAGTAGGTTATTGTTGTCATGTTATAGTTTACAATTGTGGTTCTGTAGATTGAAATTAAAATGCATTCTGCATGTGAATATTTCTCGACTTCAATGTAATACATCTTGTGGCATTTGTCCACAAAAGTGCCGTTAATGTTTACGATAATCTAACTGACAATCATAGTCTTCCGCTTCGTGCAGCTGCGCGAGTGCGCGTCTAATGTGTGCATGGTAATTTGTAAATACGCACATTGCTAACATGCACAACAAAAAATATCGAGTGGAACCTGTTTTTATTATGTGTGATCCCGCTTCAGGAGTGTATTTTATTTCTGTTTTTGCGTGGTGTTTGTTTTGTGGTCTCGTTTGGTTGTTTTAATTCTATCATTTATATTGACCATCGTCAGTTCTGCAGCGTACCAGTATATCATATTCTGCACTGGATGGTGCTATTACGTAAATGCCACTGCTAATATTTTTGCTCCGCTTCTGTGCTAGTATAAAGTTGTTCTTTATCTATAATTGTCGTTTTTATGGTGAGATTCAGTTTATTCTGTTGTTCTGTTATGCAATTTATAGCTCTTGTAGTGATCTGCCATGTTATGGCATTTTGGAAATTGTCTATGTTATTATTATAGATGTTAGTTTAATGAAATAATATTTAAAGCATGCAGAAATAATGTCTTTGTTAATTGTTTCTTATTAATTGTAAATGATTAGCACTAGTGATATGTTCTTACATTGCCATATAGGGTAACTTTGATGCATTACATACAAATCTATATGGTGTGTACTATCTTATGAAGCATTACTGTATATTGTCTGCCACGTTCCACTATCGACGACTTATAGCAGAAAGCTGGTTGGTACTGAATGTCTTGTGTCTGCAATATTATATGCACAATTTTAGGCTTAGGTTGTTTCTTGTGTTTTTTGTTCCATATCAGGATTTTCTGTAGAAGTTAAATTTTCTGTTTCATTTTTATGTGTTTATATGTGCATTTCTTGGAAATGCCGTCCTGGAAATGATCTGTTATGTGTTGAGTGAGATGTTGGACCACTACTCGCTCACTCACCCAATTAAATAAGCCGGAAATGTGTTTTTATTTGTGTTTTACTATTGCTATGAAGCGTGTCAGTGTTATATCGCATGCAACGTAACACACGGCTGTAGTAGAAATGCTGCTTATCACTGCCAGCTGACAATATTTCTATGTACAATTGCTCAACTTTTTAGTATGCATTTGCGCTGACTGTACTATCGTTCATGATACAGTCAATATACATTCCTTGCAGTTTGGTCACTCACACCTTGATACAATCGGACGACAAAAAGCCGTGTTGTATCTTATCTGTTTCTTTTTTTAGCATTTTTATGCACGATCAACATGATGGGAATGTTTTCGCACTACTAATTATGGCCCGCCTATCATCATGCCTACAGGCAGCATGTTTAGCTAAGTGATGTGCTTAAAAATATTTTGTGTAATTTTTGACGAGTCATCGGTTGAAAGACCATTTTCGTTGACATCACACAGGAAACAAAATTTCGTTTGCACATGTGTCTTAGACTTTACTTAGCTTATGATAATTTTGTTGTCAGACATATGGATGTCTCGCATCTCTATCGTTGTTCTAACATTCAACATTCAGTGAACACCGAACAGTTAACCATAGTCACATTAGGATATGCTGCAGCTCATTTCGTTTTCTGGTGTGTTATGTAAGCACTGTGTTACGTTTTGTTGTTATTATGTGTGGTATTTTACCTGTTAACTCTTGATTCCATGCAATTTGCTTTAACTTGTTACCGGATTGTTGTCGGATTTTTCCCTTTGTCGGCTTTATTTTTTACCCCATAGTTTTCGTTTTAGTCTGCAATTGTTGGTACGGTAAACTAAGCTGGATAGTATTGTTGTTTTTGTGCAGCATATTATATATTTTATTGTATCGTAGCATCTGCACTGATAAGCGTTCATAATTGACACTTTGGCTGACATTTCATCCAGTTGTCCATTTGTCAACTGCCTGTAGTAAAATTGCTTGAAGTGTTAGCCCGCTATGCGAACACAGGCAAGGAGACGCTTTCTCCATTCATTGACAGCAGTATCGATAATGTTCTGCTCCAGACCAATCCAGGCTGTACTAGTCGCTTCTTGACTTCACAAACATTCCTAAACTTCATCTGTAGACACACTGCTGCAAGACAGTCAAACCTTGTAATAGACCGGCCCACAGATTAGCATAGATGAAATTTATTGATGCTATTTCATTCATTTTAACACGTGTTATGCTTGTCTGCTTTCCCCAGGTAGTGCAAAAGCAGACGTTGGGTGAAGTGGAAAGTCAAACACTTATTTAATAGCCAGTAGTGTGAGAAATATTTCTGCCAAAAATTATTAAAATCTGTTAATCTTCAAGTTACGATCGATAATGTTGGGGATGTTTTTCAGGTTTTCTGTTTATTTCAACACATATTTCGCTTGATCTGCTTTTCCTAGGCAGTGCAGAAGCATACATTGGGTGAGGTGGGAAACTGAACGGTCATTTTATGGCAAGTTGTGTCAGGAATATTCATGCCAAAAATTATCAAAATCTGGTAATTGCTTTTCAAGTTTCAGTCAAAAATATCGGGGATGTTTTTTTGAGACACAGTGTAGTTACACTCATGCAGAGGCTTATAGATAATTTCCCTGCTAATAGGCCTGGAAAACTACATCACTGGTAGTTTAAATGAATAGTTGAAAATTTGTTAGATGCGGATCGTGAACCATTGCCTCTGATCGATTGTTAATTTTTGCCCCTCTGGAAATGTCATCGAACATCTTTTCTTTTAAATCGTGAAAATCTTCTGGATTCAGGAGCCTCAATGTTGTGATCAGAATTGTAGCGGAGTTGGATAGGACAAATGAGGATTAGCTTGAACTGTGTCAGCTCACATGTTTCATACATCGTCGCAACCAAATTTCTGCGAGGTAGTTCTTGTCTAGTGTAATAATTATCATCACTCAGTCTATCATTACCAAAAAAAACCCTGAAAAATGTTTTATGGAAATCAAAAATTATAAAGCACCACTTGTGACTGAGGAATTTGGGTGTCAAAGTTAGAGTACACATTATTGAATTTCACGAACTTTAGAGGGAAAGACAAATACGCCCCTAAAATGTTGCCTAGCCTCGCCAGTTATGGGAATCATGCTTCTTGGTTCCCAGAGCACTGGTGATGATGATTGTGAACTGTTAAAATCAGATGAAAAATTCATGCACTAGCAACAGGTAGGCTTAATATTAAAACAACTCGTCGGCGTATATAGCATCCGCACGGGTCTACAGCCGCAGGGAGTTCGATTGAAATGAACGTAAGCTATATCGACATGATGTGCCGCGTCGCGTGCGTGGCTACTGAGTCCAGAGAAGAACACAGAGCTTCGTTTTACGACCAGACAATGAATGCGGCACAATAATTGATTGTTTGTTATCGAGCCCCCAAGGCGTACTCGCATTCGTACTGCCTTTTGACGATTCCTACTTACAATACCTGTAATTAAATAAATTATTCAGAGTTTTTGACATTGAGCAACTTTTTCCAACGCTGATTGGACCAAGCGGAAAGCACGGTTCGTTATTCATGTAGCATGTAGTAATTAATATAGCCAAATTATACAAGCTTACGACAATGGGGAAAGAAGTTTCTGACTGTGTTATGGGGCGCTGCTGAAATTTTTGACTGATTGCATTTCGTGACATGAAATCAAATATTTTCATCTAGCATTTGGCCCAAGTCTAGCCTATGGGACTTGGGCCGTATCTCAGTGGCGTAGACAAGGGGGGCCTAGCCTCCTAATCCTCCAGACAAAACAAGCAGGCTTTTAAATTTCACTGAATTTTGTTAGGTGATTCTCACGAAATGAATTAAAACTGTTGCCACTAAATCTCATACTTTAAAGATAAGCCTATAATCCAACAATTCGATTTCCGCTTGGGCTCCGTCCCAGACACCCCTGGGAAGTTTAGCGTTCCAGCAGGCTCCCAATCTGGATTTTAGGGGTTCTAATTCTATATGGGAGAGAGGATGGGGAGGAAAAAGAAAGGAAGGGAGAAGGGAAGGGAGGAAAACGGAGGGGAAGGAAAGGTGGGAAGGGGTCGAAACTCCCCCTTCCCAGTTACGGCTACGGCACTGCATATACTGCTGATCTTTTCGGACGTTTTCTGTTTTTTACCGCCATGTTTTCTCCAACACGCAATTTTATCAAAAAGTTTGTCCAGTTATAAATGTGACATTGCAGTTTCTGCTTGATTTAAACTTACGTCAGGCATTATTTTGGTGAGTAAACTTTCACAATTGGTGGAGCATTCATAGTTGGTCGAAAGACCGATATACTTCGTTCGCCATAAACAGCTGCGGTCTAAAAATATAATGTTCAGCTGTCAGTAAATACGTGGACGGTTTTTATGCGCGAAAGCAGCTACTGCTTTCAGCGCGTTTTAGCCATCGCAATTCTGTCCGTCCGTCTGTCTGTCACACGAGTGGATCAGTCAAAAGCGGTGCAAGCTAGAATCACTAAATCTTCACCGTCGGCTGCCTGGAAGACTCTAGTTTCAGGAACCGTAAAGCTTTTTCATAAATTCGAAGCGGGTCATTCTGAACGAGTGCGCTAAATAAGAAGGGGGTGGGCAAAATTTGCGATTTTTGGCCAATAAGTCGCTGCATCTCAATAACGGTGCGAGATAGGGCCTAGGTTATGTCGCCTATGGTTATGTAGATTAATGGTTAATCATTAATAGGAAGTCGTGCACTGGCTCTCGATTGGCGCGGAACTCAATGACACTGAACGCCAAAATAGGGGGTTTTATGGATTTTTTTGGCGATTTCGGGCTGCGACACAAGTCTATATCATTCACAAGGTGGAGCCACGGAACTATCGTTATGCGATCCAGATAGAGAATTTGGTATTTGTATATTAACTTAGCGTGAACACCCCAAGTTTCAGCTAAACTACTGAACCGGAACTGCTATAGGCTTTCGCGCGTCTCGTGAGCATTAGCTCAAATTTCTTGTCGTGTTAGTTAGTCGAATTTAGAGTATTATTGAAGCTTGAACCAAGAACTGATGTTGGCTCAACTGTTGCTGAAAAATACTGCGATCGTGGCGATTATTAGCAGGAGAGGCTATTATGACTGTTGCTACTGCTGCTGTCACTGCATCTGACATCGCACAATGTGCACGTGACCACTGCAGCGGCACGACTTTTATGTGCGATCGTAAAACTTCAATGCGACGTCGCTCGCACGCTGGGAAAACTGTTTAACGACTGTCGGAGGCAAGGGCCGGGCTTCGCTATTGTCCGGTTCTTACGCACAGCGGCGTTTAGACTTGAAACTACCCACGATGATCATCAGGACGACTGCAGCTTTAGCAATTCTCATCACACTAGTTCAAGCAGACAATTCGACCAAAAAGCTCGGAGCGAAAGGCAAGAAACCACGTGCGAATCCAGGTGAAAAATTATTGACGGCGTACCTGGTTTAGTTAGGCCTATTTCGTTCTAATGCTTTTAGTCTACACAGAAATTAGTTAGGCCTACTCTGGAATAAAATCGCTTCAAATCTTCAGAGTGTTTTAACGCCACCAGATTACCAACAAAACAGCGTTTTCTGTGGGAACTTTTTGCCATTTGAATTTCATTTTTAGTTTGCTTTTTTCACGTCTCAAAGTTTTGAGTACGACATTCAGCAACAGCGACGACTAACGATGCGAAATATCGAACTTACCATAAGAATAGCAATAGAAGTTAACGTACGTAGATTTAGCTACTGTAGAGAAATTAAGCTGTCGTTTTAAACGTCGCTGTCGATGTTGTTGCTGTCAGAAGCGACGGGATTCAGCGTCGACGATGCGGTGAACTCGTCTCCATGGCAACCAGGGACGCCGCCTCTGACGCTGCTACGACTACTGGGAATCCCACAGTCGCTTGACAGCCGCGAGCCGTCTAATAGACGCCCTCCGCCGCCGCGACTTCTACCACGCTTCCTACCTCCGATCAACCTCACCAAGACGAACCGTTCTTCCTTGTCGCCGTTCTTTGGCGGATTCTCACCTCCGGAAGTCGGCCGTCAACCGTCGAGCGGCGAAGACGCGTTGCGAGGCTCGCTTCGAGTCCAGCCGGTAAATCTCACGTCCAATGCCAGTAGCGTTAGTGGCAAACCGCCACAAGTACACGACAGTCCACGCATGCCTCGTCTGCAGATAACGCCGAGCGGCAGACATCGTTGGCGGTCAGCTGACAATGACGTCACGTCGTCGGCCAATGACGTCACAGCCACGACCGGAAATACGACCACCGACGAGCGCCGCCATAACGGCGACATATCGACCACGAGCAAAACCTCACTGTCGGCAACACCGCCGCGGGCATCGCACGATGTTAACAACGACAGTTTTACCTCGGCGCCGGAAGTCGATAACAAAGATGATGGCATGCATGGTAAGAACGCGTACGATTACTACAGCGGCTCAGACGACAACGAAACGCACGGCAAAGATCCGTTCCACTTTGCAGAGCACGGTCAGCGTCTGCCACCGGTCTGGCCGCCAATCCCACGGCATCACATGACCATCTACCCGCCGCCCGGAGACCAGCAGCAGCAGCGGCCGTTTGGGTCCGCATCTTTCGACGTCTTCCCTGGACATCATCCGATGTACGGCCCTCTGCCCGTAAACACAGCGGTAGGCCAGACCCTCGGTGAAGTGAACGGCCAGTCGTCGGACAGTTGGACGACCGGCGGCGGCGGAGCACCGAACAACAACGAGGCCCTCCATGTACTAAGTCTGGCGGCGGTCAACCACGGTGACGGCGTCAGGACGTCGACGAACTGGGAGCTGGGCGGACGGCGCGAGCCAGCAGGTGGACTGAACGTCGAGGGAGAACGCACAACGAAGACGTCGACCAGTCAGCCTGGCAGCACATCAGCTGACCAGACCGCTCGTGATACGGCTGCATCACCGAATGTTGCCAGTGACGCCGGTCACCGCCCCACTTCAGGTCATAGTTGCAGTATATTTTATTAACTTTAATAATAAGTTCTTGGAGCGTTTTTCGTTTATCTTTCTGTTGTGGCTAATAAAAATTAAACGGTCAGTGTGAGAATGACGCTGGTTAAAATGATATTAATACGAAAAAATTTAAGTTCTGCTAATATTATAAGAGCGAATTTAAAACATAGATAAACTTATTTTTATGGCCATGCTGTTTTCAGTAAAGCAGAATAGTTTTGCTAGTAGAAATTTGATGTACGTGGAAAAGTGTATCTTAGAGCAATGGATATAGCCTAGTCAGTGCGTCAAGTACACACGATAGCCCAACTGTCTCTAGAGAAGATGCGCTAGAGCGTATACAATTCTTGTTGCAGTACTGACCTTCAAGGTCATCCAAGGTCTATGATTTTCATTTTTATCTGAAAGGGTGTATACCATTTCCTATTAGTGACCAATAGTAAGCTAGGCCCTATATCTTACCGTTTCCGAGATACGGCCACTTATAGCTTGAAACTTTCTATTGAAAATTGCGGCCAAACCGCTGCAGATCGAAAAATGGTTACTATAATTGACAGACTATATAGGAAGTCGCCAGCGCCCTATCCGATGGTACCGTCGCCGACTCCCTGGGATTTACCGTTTATTCACAATATTGCACGATTGGCATACTAGTGCCTTATGACCCTTCAAGGTCGTCCAAGGTTAATGATTTTTATGTCATATGAAAGCCAATATGCGACTTTTTATTAGTGATCAATAGCAACCTAGGCCATATTTTGCACCGTTTAGCCGCAATACATCCGTTACGAAAGAACAGACAAACAGACGACACATCGTGCCATAGATGCTTTACAGCATAACTGTAGCGCGTCAAAAATTGGGTTCTTATTTAGTGTTTACAAACTTATTTTTATTTTGTTTTGTTTTACAAAAATACGTACACATTTATAATTAATTTCTCCTAGCGTCTGTTTCATTTACGGTGTGCTTTAGGTGATGACAGTACAACAATGTCATCATCATCTTTGCGTCCAGTCAAAACAACCCGCGGTGGCGGCGGTGACGGCAATGCACGAGGCAGCATCTCGTTCTGGTCACCGGCGTCATGGACACGTTCTGCCGGCATCGCTCTGACACCGACAACTCTTCAGTTCATCGGTAGGCCTATTATCTGCAATGGCGTCGTGGCACGAGGGAGGGGGCAAGAGGAGCATTTTTGGCTGTCGGAAAATTGTCGACAAATTTTCTTGTGAAAAAATTTTCGTTTTAAAATGCGACATTTTGGGCTAAAACCAAACTCTAGAAAAATTTAAAAGTAAAATTTAAACGTTAAGCACCCTTCTGTTGAAAATTTGCAGTGTCTGTCAGAAAATTTCAACTTCCTGCCTTGTCTACTTGTTTTAGCCACGACGCCGCTACGTAACTGTTTTCATTAGAGCTGCAATTTTTAAGCCATCTGGAAATACACCTGTTGAAAATGACAATTTGTATATAAAAAGTAGTGTTTGTAATATCTGAGGTAAAATAGATTTAATTAACTTAAAACCAATATTATCATAACCCGCACTTTGTGAACAGTTTAATCATTTGATAATTTTTTCCAGTTCATAAACATCAACTAACCCACAAACCATAGATTGTTTTTAAGAACTGGAGAAATAATCTGCAAAATTAGAATCAATTGCCAGAAGATATTATAAATGTGCAAAATATAACTACATTTAAGAATAAACTGAAGAAATTATTTTACAATAATATGTCTTTGTGTTGAAGTTAAACACTGTTATGTTCAGGCTGGTTTTTGTAAATTGTTATAATCATATTGTTTGAAACTGTCTATTGCACTTTTTTTTTCTTTTCTTTTCTTTGGATACTGTATAATTGATTACTTAAAGTTTTTATGGGCGGCCAGCGTTGATAAGCGATTGCTTTTTTTGCAGCCAGCTTACAGTGTGTAGTAGACCTATTGTATGATAACATTGTATTTGCGTTTTGGCAAATAAACACTTTCTCTCTCTCACGATGAAGGAAACATGAGGCAAACTTAGAGCACACGGCGTGCACGTGTGTTTTGAATAGGCCCACGTTTGCTTCATGTTTGCTTCATGTATGCTTCCTCGTGTAAACGGGGTATAAACGTCAGATTTTGTGGTTGTTGTTTGTGTCGTTGTATAGGATCATTTGTGCTGGTATCTCTCGCAGTTGTTCGCTGAACAATCTCACCACCGTTTTTTGCCATACAGACAAATATTTGCGGCGTCGACGCTAGCGTGGACCAGCGATATTTTGACTTCTGCCTGTAAATTACTCGTACTACGGACACTTCGTGTTGTTCGGACTTGTAAAGATGCTCTTGTGTTAATCAGCAAGCAGCTGTAACATAGTGGACGGAAGAGTAGCCAGCATTTAACTACATGTACAACGTGTACATTTGTTTTGAGGACTTTTCATGCATGTGCAAGTTATTTAATATAATGCTATATACGAAAAAATCTAAGAGACACTGATAAGGTAACCGTAATAGCAGATTTTGAATTTCGATTTGCGTACTTTTGCAGTCTGACAGGCGGAATATTTTTGTTGATGATAGGCCTAACATTCGATGAGTACGAAAAAATGTAGGCCTGCGATATATCGAAAAAATGCAGATTTTTTGCAGAATTAAGATCATTAGCAGTCACGTAGTGGGGTTAGAAAGGTTGGGAAGGCAAAAAGTTGCAATTTTCGGATAAACTGCACCGCAGCTGCCAGTTTCCCACTTAAAAGATACGGGTGTTCAAAAATGTAATTTTGCCCTTGACTTTTTTCAAAATGGGGCATTTTCGGCCTAGATTTTTTTCGTATTTTAATAAGTTTTTTAACAGGCGAAAATTTAGGGGTCTGCATGCTGCTTGCGACTACGCTGCTGACTACTAGAAATTATCATTTACAAATTAGTTGAAATTACTGCTCCGTCTAATTACGTTTAGCTGTGGCACGTGTTTTCGGGCCAATTTTGGCTGTAGCCCGAAAGCAACATACCTGTCTGAACTTGAGGTATTAAGTTAGTCGATAAAATTGCTAGAGTATTTGTGTGACATAAGCCTATTGGTTGCACGGTCGAAAACAACGAAAGTCCATAACCAGTCACTTGGTATCAAACTACTAGGCGATTTGGCAACTTTGAATCCGTGATCGTGCACAAACTCTCTGCAACTTATCTTTGAAATTAACTCTTAACAATAAGCCTACAGTACTGACGAATATTTTGGTTCTTCGCACACTTCAGCGCTTTCTGCACCATTTTCCTGTAGGCAGCGATTGCATTCAGGCTCTGCCGTACCGCAAGTCCGTAACGCTCTATTGCGCTGCTCTGTTGTAGATTTGTGCACGTGCGCACAAAGCTTACTAGTTTAGGCCTATAAGCCTAAGCCAAATACGGTATACTTCAGCTAAAAATAATCCTCAGCGTATAGGCCGATAACTGCTCGTATGGGTGAATTGAAGCCTGTAGTTCGTAAGAACTATCGCAGTGATAAAATAAAATGACATTTTAGACAATCTAATAAACGAAGACTAATCTGCGAACTGCTTAGGCCTATACGTTTAATTTCACGCAAATTTTCTTCGACGCGTTATGTCTGAGATAGCAACTTTGTTTGTTTTCGCTGTACCGTTCCGCCGTAGCATTCGAATACAGAATGATCTAAATCAACTGCAGGGACCAAATGCCTGACGAAATTTAGCTCGGAGTAAGAGGCTAAGTACAGAACGTCGCCGAATTGCACAGAGACGCGCCAGACGGCTCTGATCATGTTTTAGAAGAACTGGATCAAGCGGTGACTGAGGTTGTTTTGCACATCTGAAAGATGTAGCAGCCATGACAGTATCAAACATTACTATTAAAACCACGACAGCAAAGTGCCGAATAAGTAGCCTACCGCAAGTCGGGACACTAACGCCGAAAGAGGAAAATCTTGAGACGCTGGCTGAAGACGGTGCAGGGGTGATGTCCGATGGAAGCTGATTCTTCATGTCGAAATGAGCGTCCGATCTCCGCGGTTCACGCTCGCCGTCGTTCTAACACTGTCGGGCACGGTCCTGGCGCTCTACTTGGCCGTTAAGTCAGCCAGTAGTACGACCACTGTGACCGCTGACCGTCCGACCACCCAGAACGACATATCCGTTGCATTTCGACAGTCGTCCGGCCCACAAAGTTCAGTCCTGAACGGCCACCAGTCAGCGGCAGTGTCGTGGAAGAATGAGCCGTGCTCGGTTTGCCGAGACCTATGAAAAGCACTGCCGACGGTCGCTCCGTCCTCAGACGTCCAACGTTCCTCCGCAATACGCGAACCTTCTAAGCACTGAACGCACCAGCCATCTCTGCTCTTGCATGCCGACTCATCTGCGTAAGTATCGTAGATAAATAAACGAACGAATGAACAAAACGTCCTTATTTCGTGTTGCAGCAAATGGCTAAAATACACTGTCTCAAAAAACATCCCCGACATTTTCGATTGTAACGTCAAAAAAACTTATCAGATTCTAATAATTTTTGGTGTGAATATTCCCGACAAAGCTTGCTATCAAGACCTTTTAGCTTTTCACCTCACCCAATGTTTGTTTCTGCACTATCAAGGGAATGCAGACCAAGCGAAATATGCGTTGAAATACGCAAAAACGTGAAAAAAACATCCCCAACATTATCCATCATAACTTGAAAAAACATTATCAGATTTTAATAATTTTTGGTCTAAATATTTCTGACAGCACTGGCTAGGCTATTGAATGTTGCTTACGTTCTTACCTCACCCAACTTCTGCTCTTGCACTTCCTGGGGAAAACCGACCTAGCAAATCATGTGTTAAAATGATTTAAAAAAACTTCAATAAATTTTATCAATCCAGATCTGTGGCCCCCAACAGCCAACTGATTACAAGGTTTGACTAGCATAAAGCAGTGTGTCTACCAGATGATGTTTAGAAATGTTTATGAATTCAAGAAGTGACTGGTGAAGTCTGTATTAGTCTAAAGCAGAACATTATCGATACTGCTGTCAATAAATGGAGAAAGTGAGTGAGTGAGTAGTTTCTTAACGGCACATCAGCACAAAATAGGCCATTCAGTGCCATACGTGGTTAAAATTAGTTAAAAGCAGTTAATATATGTATTAAAAGCAAAGTTAAAATACTTGTTAAGATCAAGGCTATTAAGCTAATATAAAACAACATTATATACGATTGTAAAAGCCGATGTCTTTAACATAAGCGATGATGTTGCGAGATGCAACATTTTCAAAAACGTCCTTGAGTGTGTTCACTCCAAAATATCTCTGACGTGCTGCACTGTAACGGGTG